>SL_3KL_010_SEDDRAFT_10005118_pt1 | contig 11813 bp, 9 predicted proteins | sample SodLakKL_010_SED_2_FD_10381 | JGI IMG/M metagenome (IMG submission 10381)
ATCGGCGATATACGCCGAAGATCATTTGTCGGGCTTGCGAGCTCGGTGTCGCTTATTTATGATATGGGCCGGGGGTGGAATGCCGGTACGGTTCTGATGCATTCATACCGGCCTCCTTCATCCGAAGAGCTTTACTCACAGGGGCCCCACATTGCTGCCTATTCTTTTGAAATAGGCAACCCTGAACTAAAGGCTGAGAGAGGCCTAGGCAGTGAACTTTTTCTCCGCTATAAATCGAGTACTGCCACCTTAGAACTAACCGGATTCCACAACAACTTTTCGAATTACAACTTCGCGCGAGATACGGGCAGAGAGAGCGTTCCATTTCCCAATCTGAATGAATTCCAGTTTGAGGGAACAGGTGCTGAGATCTATGGAGCTGAGTTCAGCACCGAACTAGTGCTGTTACGCAACCTGGTGGCACAGGGTTCATTTTCATACACGGTTGGCAACAGGGATGTTAGTGATGAAGAGAGGGAAGCATCAGGCATCACACGCCAGCGCGATCCGCTGCCAATGATCCCCCCATTCACGACCCGTCTTGGCCTCACCTACACAATAGGCGACTTCAGCTTTGGCGGCAGGTACAGATACTCGTCGCAGCAAAACCGCGTCGCAGAATTTGAGGAGCCTACAGATGCATTTTCACTGATTGATTTGAACGCAGAATATAGTTTCATGTCAGCATCGAACATGCTTCATACATTTTCATTGAATGTGAACAACCTGCTCAATACCGAATACCGAAATCATCTTTCGCGGCTGAAAGAGATTTTCCCGGAACCGGGATTCAATGTAAACCTTCTCTACAGGCTCTATTTTTAGTCAATACTTTTATAGAAGTAACTGTAGATTAGTAAATTGACAACTAACACTGTAAAGATGCCTGATAACAAACTTACCACAGCGGCAGTATTAGCAGCCGGAATGGGCAACCGCCTTAAACCGCTAACCGATAACCTCCCCAAATGCATGGTCGAAGTTGCCGGAAAACCGTTGCTCGCACACATCATGGATGCTCTCGAAAAAGGTGGATTTAAACGCCTTGTTATCGTTACCGGTTACAAAGCCGACATGCTGAACAAGTTTGTGAAAGGATATGAAACATCGCTGAAAGTTGAACTAATTCACAATGAAAGCTACGATGTAACAAATAATATCTATTCACTATGGTTGGCATCCGAGAATCTCAGGAATGGATTTGCCCTTGTTGAATCCGATATTGTGCTGGAGCCGCACGTTCTTGAAGAGTTCAGTGCACCGGATAAGATTGCTCTCGACGTATACGATAAAAGCAAGCACAATGGCACCACGGCATCTGTAAACGAGAATGGATTCGTTGAAAACCTGATTCTAAAACAGGAATACCACCATCAACCTGCCAAATATAAAACTGTAAACATATATTCTTTCTCAAAGACCACTGGCAAGAAGTTGTTACTTCAGATTGAGCACTTGATTAAGAAAGGGTATCTGAACAGTTTTTATGAGGTGGCCATAAAAAATCTGCTTGATAAAAATGAGATTTCCCTGGAGATGATCGATTTCGAAAACATCTGGTGGGATGAAATCGACACTCCTGAAGACCTTGAAAGGGTAAACGAAGTGCTTTTGAAAAACGGTTCAGCGATCCTGCAATCCGCTCCTGAAAACAGTCTATGAAAACGCCGTACCCTGTACAATGGGCTGCGGGACTCGCTTCGTCAATTTTTCCGCTGTTTGTCAAGCAGGAGCATAACAAAATCATTCTCACTTCCTTCCATGGTGACGGCTACAGGGGGAACACCCGTGTTTTGTATGAAAAGCTTTGCCGCGGTAATAAGCTTAATCCTGTCTGGCTCAGCAGGAACAAAAACATTGTTCAAAATCTGAAAGACCAATTTGGAAGCAACAAAGCCGAGCTTGCACATTCCTTTGCCGGCATGAGAGCACTCGCCTCGGCCTCTTTCATCCTTTTTACGCACGGAACCAGTGATTACCCCTTTTTGAGGCTCCCCCGCCGGGCCAATCTAATCCAGACCTATCACGGACTGCCTACAAAGCGGGGTGAATATATGCGCCCCAACAGCAATCGCAGACCGGGTATCTTTCACAGGCTGTTACTGCAATACAGGTTCAACCCCATAGATTTTTTTATTTCTTCGTCGCCATTTACAACCGGGATTTTTTCGAAGCGGTTTAACCTGCCTGAAACAAGGTTTCTAGAAACAGGGTATCCCTCCTACGACCATCTCATCAATGGAAACTGTGAAGATGACTTTATAAGAAAAACATGGCCCGATGCTCCCGATTACACTTCAGTGATTCTCTATTCACCTACTTTCAGAAGATTAAGTAAAACTCGCTGGTACCCGTTTTCTGATCTGGACCTGGATGTAATTGCCGGGTTTCTTGAGAAGCATAACATTCTTTTGATGATGCGTCCTCATCCGAATGAAAAGGTAGATATCCGTAAATTCACCGTGCACAGCAACAGGATTGTCGACGCCGGCCAGCATAAAGTTGAAGATATTTACAGGATATTGCTCTGTACCGATGCGATTATTACCGACTACAGCAGCATATACATTGAGGGCCTTTTGAAAAATATACCTTCTATTTTTATACCCTATGATCTCGACTCCTACGAACGCGGGCTGCCATTCCCCTACCATGATTTAACTCCCGGCGACAAGGTATCAACTCAAACTGAATTTCTGGATGCACTGCAAAGGGCATTACATGATCCCAACTATCTTCAGACTGAGCGCGACCGGGTCAAAAATATTTTTTTCTCATCAGCGGATGGCAATGCTACGGAGAAAATCATTCGATTTCTAGAGCAGCAAGTAAACTCAGCTTCAGTAAATTCCGGATGAATCATTCTTTTCCGTTATCTCTTCCTTAATACCCGAGTACTTGTCGCTGTATGATATGATCATAAACAGGGTGAGATTGATCAATTTTTTTAGTGCACTGTAAACCAGAAGCATACCTGCCACGGCGGCGGTGCTCACATCAAGCGCGCGCGACAGCTCAATTCCGGCCATCATAAACACCAGATCGCGGCTGGGCATAAACGGAATCCGGTTCACTACCAGATTGATTGCTATAAAGATGAGCCACGACTGAATAGGTATTCCCGGTATTGCAACCGCCCACATCAAAACCATAGCAGTATTATGGACTATGAAACGGGTAAAATAGATCAGAAATACAGTTATGGCTTTTTTTAATGGAAGAGCAAAGAGATATTTTCTGAATTGAATGAAGAGTGCAATTACTATGACCAGAATTATAGCCCCGGTAATCACATAAAACAGGTTCACATTTCCGACAAGCTCTTCAAGGTCTAATATGCCGGTAAAGGTTAATATACCAAGCAGGGAAGCAACGACCAGGTTTGAGCTCAGTGCAGAGAGAATATTATTGTCTCTGATATTTTTCAGTATCTCCTTGTCGCCCTTGTCAAGTTTGTTCCTTGCCCACATAAACAGGTAAAATTCACCTGAATACCCCATCACCTCATCATTGTAAACCCGTTTGGTGAGAAAAGCCTTAAACATCCGCCAGCGTTTGGCAAACCAAACCTGACGATAAATGAAAACTTCAGCAAGCGGAAGTGTGATGTATAAGAAGGCAAAAATCAGGTAAAAAAGCGGAGCCGTAGGCAGGCTTCTCAGTACCTCACCCCACCCTATGTCGAAAAGCTGGTATATGATTATGCCGATAATGGCGGCAATCACCACCCTGCGGGTATGTTTCTGAACCTGCTTCGCCCGCGGGCTGTCAAGGATGGTGGTCCAGAGTTGTTTTAATTTCTCTTTAGATAACAAGCTTAGTATTGGCCGCAGTTGAAAAAATGTGAGCTGAAAATACGCATCACCTGTTTAGAATACTATTGAGTTTTGAAAAGTGTCAGCTTACCTGCTGCTGCCTCTTATGGTTATCCTCAATGCTTTTGAACTTTTCCATTTTTTTAAGCCCCAGATCCTTCTTGAGTGTTCTCTTGATCCTCTTTTGGTCATACTTTTTAAACATTTCAAGACCTTGCAGGCAAAGAAACCTTACATTGCGGTTTCTTACCTTTCGAAGCTTGCGGTTAAGCATTAATTGAAAATCAGTCTCACCGTTTATCATCAGAAAATCATCTGCCGGTTCAAGCTCTGCATTACCGTCCGAAATTTCCAGATGGTGAGCCAAAAATATCGCTGAAAACTGATTCATATTCCGGAACCTGTATCTGATATTTTCCTCAAATTTTTGCGGATACTTTTCAAAAAATCCTGCCAGAGTTGACTTCCTCACAGGATGGGGAACATGAGGCACTTTAAAGTATTTTCTCCCAAATCCGGCAAGTTCAGCCGACCTGATTTGAAGCAAAAGGTGCATCGACCTGGTTATGCCCAACAGGTTCTTTGCGACGAAACTTATGGCCTCATTCAATTTCATCCGCAAGGGACCGTACTGATGAATTTTTTTCCATTTACCTCTGAGAACAACCGATGACTCATTGAAAAAATCACTCGGTTCAACATCACTGGTAATAACAAAATCATCATTAAAATAGATAAAATTCTCAGCCAGGCCGGGAATTCTCCAAATTGCGGATTCAATACTCCGCGTGTTAAACGTGGGAAGTGCCCATTCGTACCCGCGGAAAATTTCTTTGTGATCAACAATGTAAAGCTTGTATGAGCTGCAAAACTTTTCGTCTATAAAGTCTGGCTTTTGATTGTCTGTAACCAGGAAAATCCTGTTTATCCAGGGTGCATGTTTACGTATTGAACGAATGCAGTATTTGAGCTCCCCATTATCAACAAATCGGGTTTGATCTCTGCCTGTCTGCAATTCATTTTTTTTCCGATCACCAAGTTCACTTAGCAGTTCTCTTTTTTTGAGAAGATGATGTTCATCACCACCGTCAACCCAGGCAATCACAGCATCGATTTTTAAATCGTGCTTTTCTTTCATACGATTTCTTAGAGTCGGGACAACCGGCGAACCGTCAGCTGCCAAAGTCTGGCAAACAAACGGGAAGCGCTTTAGTCAATATTTTAGTCACACTTTACGGAAGCTACAAAATAAACAAATACTCTGCTTTCGTTCGGCTAAGGAACAATTCATACGATCCTGCTTTATAAAAGATTGTAAATACAGACAGAGAGCAACGAATTGAAATAATCCTCGTTATATTTGCTGAATTGAATCAAACAGGAAAGAACTGAACCGAGACGCGAAACGGCTTTTTACCACCCGATTATGAATAACCACGCTCTGAAAATAATTCTGCTGGCTCTAACTTTATTTCTGGTTCATGGAGTTTGTGTTGCCCAAATCTCCAATCCTGAGAGTGAAATAAGAACCTCCGACCGCGACATGATCTGGGCTCAAACCCTTTCTGGCAGCTACTTCAACGAATTCTGGAACTACCAGTTCTATTTCGATAATGGCATGAAGGCTCACATCATTTTTTCGGCAGCCAATTTCGGAAGCCTGAAATCGCCGGTGAGCGGCGTGCGCCTCTCTGTATTGTATCCGAACGGTGACGTGAAACAGCTATCGCGCGAATACCCGATTGAGCGTCTTGTTCAGGACCGCGAAAATCACTTGTTCAGGCTTCATCCCGAGCGTGACATCTATATAGAGGGCCATCCGGATGAAGGAATGAGGATTGTGATCAATACATCAAAAGATGGAGTGAGATACGATGTTGACCTTAGGCTATCAAACATCACAACCGGGTACCAAATGGATGATGCCAAATTCAGAATTCACGATGAGCAGATCGGCATTATCACTCACATCCCCTACGCGGATGTGGAAGGCACAATTGCGGTTGACAACAGGCGGGAAAGAGTACGTGGTACCGGGTATATGGATCACACCTGGCAGAACCAGACCACCACCCGTCTCATGCAGAGCGGATTCCGTTACGTTTACCACCGCGATGCCGACAACTGGGACATTCTCTACTTTCTGCTGCCCAGCAACAGCAACCGCAACAAACAAACGGTTGGTTACCGCCTCAGCAGTACCGATGGCAATGTGGAAATTCGGGGTATTGAACGAATTACCGGGAAACACGATGGACGCGCATTTGGCACAAACATACCCAGAATTGTTGAAGTAGAACTATGTAACGGAGGAAGTTCCCGGATTACACGAACTGAAGACGAGGAGCGCTTTTCCATCCTCGGAGAGCTTGGCTGGGTAGCACGCAGAGCAGCACGCACCTTCCTGGGCGGAGAAGTGATCGATTTCAGGGGTAAAGCAACGCTGATGGAAACATCTCACAGGCCAAAAAACGGCGACTACAATTTCTTTATCGTGAATTGAATTGAATTGAATTGAATAAGTTCATATCAGTTCCCATTAAGGATTGACTGAATAGTGCCCCTATCGGAGATAGACATATTTTTAGCAGCTTCCTGTCTCTCTTGCCCCAATCGATTCGGAAGAAATCCAGTATGTTTATTCCTGCACTTTTTCTTTTCTCCCGACAAATTACGACGCAACATACTCTTCGATTTGCTTTGATGCCGCAGGAACGATCCGTAGGTTTAACGAATTTTCAGTGCCTAACCTGCAACGCCCTGGCTGAGTGAGCAAACCGAACGAACAACCCGCGCTGCTGAAGGATCCGAACCTTCACGTGATTTTCGGCATTACGCTGAGTGCGGTAATGGGCGTGGCAAGCATCGCTCCTGCCCTGCCTGTGATTGCCCGGTCGCTTGATGTATCAACCGAACAGATTGGGCTGCTAATCACTTTTTACACGCTGCCTGGAATCGTACTGGTGCCTATTTTCGGCATCCTGGCCGACCGCATTGGCCGCAAAGTGATACTTGTTCCATCACTGTTTGTTTTTGCAGTCTTCGGCACCGCATGTGCGTTCACAACGTCTTTCGAGCAGCTTCTCTTTTTCAGGGTTCTGCAGGGTTTCGGAAGTGCCGCACTCGGAACGCTAAACGTAGCACTTTTAGGTGATCTATATTCCGGCAATCGAAGGGCTACGGCTATCGGCTACAACGGCAGTGTTCTCAGCCTGGGAACTGCATCTTACCCCGCTGTTGGTGGTGCGCTTGCAATTTTAGGTTGGAACTATCCTTTCTATCTCAGTCTGCTGGCTATTCCAGTGGGGATATTCGCGATAACAACGCTCCGGCCAGTACCATTGAACAGTGGCATGAAACTGAGCGAATACTTCAAAAACATCCGCAGTGCACTCTGGTCTAGAAAAGTACTTTCTCTCTTTCTCGGGATGTTTCTCACATTTATCATGCTTTACGGTACGTTTCTCACATTTTTCCCCATCTTGCTCGACGAAGAATTTGGCAAGAGTAGCTTCCTGATCGGCATTATTTTATCCGGCTCTTCTCTTATCACCGCAGTGGCTGCCTCACAACTTGGGCCCCTGACCCGCAGATTCAGTGAAGCTTCACTGATTTTTGCCGCCTCTGTACTCTATTTCATTATTTTTCTCACCATTCCCGCCGTCGAAAATATCTGGTACATGATTATACCGGTAGCAATTTTTGGCCTGGCTCAAGGCATCAATATACCCAGCATGCTGAACCTTCTAACCGGACAGGCACCGCCCGAATACCGCGCAGCGTTTCTTTCGGTAAATTGGCTTATCATAAGAATCGGTCAGGCGCTTGGCCCGTATTTACTTGGAATTGTTTACCTCTTCTACGGGATATACGGTACATTCTACTTCTCAGCCTTTATCTCAGCGCTGTTTATACTTGTGAACCTCTTTCTTCTCTTACCTGCTTCCAGAAAAAAATAAAGCCCGAGATTATCAGTCCCGGGCTCATATGCTTTAGGTTCAGCATAATAGGAGTGACTAGTTGACTAACCAGAGTGAGATTAGTGCTATGCTGTTGTATAAAAGAGAGTCGGCGGGAGCAATCGTTACAATCTTTTTTAAAAAAAGTGCAAAAAGTGCATTTTCCATCATCTTCAAACCTTTTTACGTACGGGAATGAAAAATGGCCGTACATTTACCTTCGGCCAAACGGCTTCATTAAGAAACAAAACCGAATCACTATCTAAATATGAGAATAGCCGCCATAGTAACCCTCTTTTTTCTTTTTGCTACTCAGCCCATCTTTGCCCAGATGCCCAATGCCCCCGACAGAAATGAAGGTGAAGGCCCATATGACCGCCTGATATTGCGCGGGATTACCATGATCGACGGCACCGGTTCGCCCGCCGTAGGTCCCGTTGATATTGTAATTGAGGGTAATAGGATCACACGAATTCAGAATGTTGGATACCCCGGTGTACCGATTGACGAGCGGCGCCGGCCCGAAGCCCGAGAAGGCGACAGGGTAATGGATCTGGAGGGAAGCTATGTACTTCCCGGCTTTTTTGACATGCACGCGCATACAGGCGGCAACGCACAGGGCACGGTTCCCGAATATGTGTATAAGCTCTGGCTCGCGCACGGAATCACTTCCATAAGGGAGCCCGGTTCATTCAACGGTATGGAATGGACGCTTCGGCATAAAGAGCGTAGTGAACGAAATGAAATTACGGCCCCGAGAACGTTTGCCTACATCGGTTTTGGACAGGGAGCACGCGGAGGCATCAACACTCCCGATGAAGCCCGCGAATGGGTGCGGATGATTCACCGCGAGGGAGCCGACGGAATCAAGTTTTTTGGGGCGCGTCCCGAAATCTGGGAAGCGGCTCTGGATGAAGCCAATCAGCTCGGCATTGGATCGATGGCCCATCACGCACAGCCGCGCGTAGTTTACGCCAATGTGGAGCACACAGCAAGGATGGGCCTCCGCGGTATGACCCACTGGTACGGCCTGCCCGAAGCCCTTTTCACCGACCGCGTGATACAGGACTACCCGCTCGACTACAACTACAGCAACGAGCAGCACCGTTTTGAGGAAGCGGGCCGCCTTTGGAAACAGGCCGCCAAGCCGGGAAGCGACCGCTGGAATGAAGTGATGGACCTGCTGCTGGATCTCGATTTCGAAATCAACCCCACATTTACCATCTACGAAGCTAGCCGCGACCTGATGCGCGAACGCCGCGCCGAGTGGCATGAACGCTACACCCTTCCTTCCTTGTGGCAGTTTTTTGAGCCCGACCGCCGTGCACACGGCTCGTACTGGTTCGATTGGGGCACCGAGCAGGAGATTGCCTGGAAAGAGAACTACCGGATCTGGATGCAGTTTATCAACGAATACAAAAACCGCGGAGGACGGGTTACCCTGGGAGCCGATGCCGGCTACATCTACAAGCTTTATGGGTTCGCCTATATCCGCGAAATGGAGATGTTCCGCGAAGCCGGTTTTCATCCGCTCGAAATCTTCCAATCGGCCTCACTGAAGGCCGCCGAGGTTCTTGGTGTTGATCACAAGCTGGGTACCATCGAAGTTGGGAAACTGGCAGACCTGGTCATTCTTGATGAAAACCCGCAGGCAAACCTCAAAGTGCTCTACGGTACCGGGGCCATCCGCGTGAATGAGAACAACGAAGCCGTTCGCGTTGGAGGTGTCCGATACACCATCAAGGACGGGATTGTGTTCGATGCCCGCCGGCTGCTCCGCGACGTGGAGGAGTACGTGCAGCAGGTAAAAGACGAAACGGGTTTCAGAATTACCCAGCCCGGGCTTGATTATTGATCATCAGCAGCTCAACTCTAAGCTTCCTTGTAAATATTTGAGAATAGCCACGGAAACGCGGAAGAACACAGAAAACTTAGTGCCCTTCCGTGTTTCCGTGGCAAAATTACATGATTCCCTGACTTGGACGTATATTGAAATCTTCTGCAACAACCACCCACCCTCACGAATCTTTTCAACAGCAACCATGTATATAGACTGTCTGTACAATTAACCCTAACCAAATCTCAGGCTATGAAATCTCTAAGTCTCGCTATTGTGTTATCAGTTACGCTAACCCTCCTTACAACCGAAACCCATGCGCAGGATCGCGGATTCGGAATCGGTGCGCAGGTAACCAACCCTGCCGGACTTTCCTTTAAAGGCTGGGTATCCGAAACCGGAGCCTTCGCATCCGTGGTCAGCTTTAACGTAAGCGAAAACACATCCTCATTCTACATTCATGTCGACTACCATCATCACAAAATGTATGAGGAGCTCAACTGGGATGTCGGCTTTCTGAGCTATTATTACGGTGGCGGCATTCGGTATTTCTGGCGTGAGGCCGGTTTTGACGACAACTTCTTTGCGCTGCGACTGCCGGCCGGACTCAACTTCAACTTTACCGACATACCGGTCGATTTTTATGTTGAAATTGCCCCGACATTTGAGGTGAACCCGGCCTTCAATTTCGGATTTGCAGGCGGTATTGGTTTCCGGTATTTCCTGAACTGATCAACTCTCATGAACGAACGTCTTCCGCAATACGCCGATGTTGAAATGGCAGCACGGCGTATTGCTCCATTTATACATAAAACTCCGGTACTCACATCGGCAACATTTAACAGAATCACCGGCGGTGAGCTCTTCTTTAAATGCGAGAACTTCCAAAAAGTGGGAGCATTCAAGTTCCGGGGTGCATGTAATGCCATCAGCCGTCTCTCCTCTGCCGATGGGAAAAAGGGAATTGTAACCCATTCTTCCGGCAATCATGCCCAGGCTGTAGCGCTGGCAGCGAACCTGCACGGTTACAAAGCCGTAATCGTGATGCCTGAAAACGCGCCAAAAGTAAAGGTAAATGCCGTTCGCGGATACGGAGCCGACATTGTTTTTTGCGAGCCCACAATTGATGCACGGGAAGAAACAGCCCAGGCTGTGATTGCCAAAACCGGTGCTACATTCATCCATCCTTACAATCACCCCGATGTGATCGCCGGCCAGGGGACCTCAGCAATGGAGCTGCTGCATGATCACCCCGACCTCGACATGATCATCGCGCCCGTTGGCGGCGGCGGACTCATCAGCGGAACCGCCATCACCGCAAAGTTCACAAAACCAGAAATGAAGGTGTTTGCCGCCGAGCCCGAACTGGCAGACGATGCCTACCGCTCCATTCACTCCGGCAAAATTGAGCCCGTACTCCGAACCGACACCGTAGCCGACGGCCTCCGCACCTCACTTGGCTCCCTTACATTCCGCATCATCCAGAAACACGTAGACGACATTGTAACCGTTCCGGAAACATCCATCATCCGCGACATGCGCGCCGTTTGGGAGCGGATGAAAATCCTGATCGAACCCTCCTGCGCCGTTCCCCTCTCTGCAATCATCGACGGAAAAATCGACGTAAAAGGGAAAAAAGCCGGTATCATCCTCACGGGAGGCAATGTGGATTTGGATCATCTTCCGTGGTGAGGGGGTATTTGTGATTTGTTATGGATTATTCATGATTTATTAATTGTGATTTAGACCTGACAGCGTTCCCGAGCTTTTCGGGATCCTGTCAACGTCGTATCCAGTTTTAGGGAAGGAACTTCATTTAGATGTAGCCAACTACTTTCTGTCAACGATTTGGATCTAGAACATTGAACAAACCATCAGTACAATACCTGCGAGAATAAAAAGTAAAGCATGTGGACAATTCAAATATTCTACCCCAATTTTTGTATACTCAACCGGTTCAGCTGTCTGATCTGATCAATTCAAAATTTCCATAAAAAACAATTCGGATCATGATTTACAGGTCTTTCTCTTCAGCATTTCTATTCATTGTCATCATCATCTCTGTTTTCATCTCCTGCAGTACCGAACAGGCGGAGTTGCACCCATTCGAGGCTTACCTGGCCGAGCCCCATCCTGCCTGGAGTTATGATCTGAAGCACACCATTGAAGGCGATACCTACACCGCCTATGTATTGCGGATGG
>SL_3KL_010_SEDDRAFT_10005119_pt1 | contig 11811 bp, 6 predicted proteins | sample SodLakKL_010_SED_2_FD_10381 | JGI IMG/M metagenome (IMG submission 10381)
TCCGGCAGGGTTGCCAACGCCTGCCGCACATCGCTTGATGGCGGCCTAAGGCTGGCTTTCCGCAGTGGTGCCGTGATGGGCCTTGTGGTTGTAGGCCTTGTATTGCTTGACATTTCGGCATGGTTTATCGTGCTGAATATTTTTATTCCTGAGATGGAAGCTGGCTATAAGCTGATGACCATCACCGCCATCATGCTCACCTTTGGCATGGGTGCATCTACCCAGGCTTTATTTGCCCGTGTGGGAGGAGGTATTTATACCAAAGCTGCCGATGTGGGTGCTGATCTTGTGGGTAAGGTAGAGGCCGGTATCCCGGAGGACGATCCCCGTAATCCGGCCACTATCGCTGATAACGTCGGCGACAATGTAGGAGATGTGGCCGGGATGGGAGCCGACCTTTTTGAGTCATTTGCTGCATCCATACTTGCGACTGCGCTGCTTGGTGCAGCTGCCTTTATCGGATATGGGCCTGATGTGCAACTCAGTGCCGTGATTGCGCCCATGCTGATCGCTGCCATCGGTACATTGCTCTCCATTATTGGCGTTTTCCTGGTCCGCACCAAAGAGGGCGCCACCCAGAAACAGCTTCTGAAATCACTTGGTTTTGGTGTCAATATGAGTGCCGTTTTGATAGTGATCGCTTCTTTCCTGGTGCTCTATTATATGAATTTGCCCAACTATTTGGGATTGTGGGGCTCCATCGTTACCGGATTGCTGGCCGGAATTGCCATCGGACAGTCAACAGAGTATTTCACTGCATCGGCCTATAAACCTACCCGCCGTATTGCCCAATCCAGTCAAACAGGAACGGCCACCCTCATTATCAGCGGTGTAGGCACAGGTCTTATATCTGCTGCTGTTCCATTGTTTATTATCGTAGTTGCCATTACGTTGGCTTTCGCCTTTGCCACAGGCTTTTCTTACAGTGTGGCCAGTCTGAATTATGGACTTTACGGAATAGGGATTGCCGCTGTAGGCTTGCTTTCCACCCTGGGTATTACCCTGGCCACCGACGCCTATGGGCCCATTGCCGATAATGCGGGTGGCAATGCGCAAATGTGTGGTTTGGGTGCGGAAGTGCGTCAGCGCACTGACGCGCTGGACGCCCTCGGCAATACCACTGCGGCAACAGGTAAGGGCTTTGCTATCGGTTCAGCTGCACTTACCGCCCTGGCACTTTTGGCTTCTTATTTTGAAGAGGTAAGAATGATGTTTGTGAAATTTCTGGACCGCCCCGCCGAGCTGATCAACGGTATTCCGGCCATTGATGCTTCCTTCCTTGATTTTGTGCACCATTATGAAGTGCACCTGATGAATCCAAAAGTGATTGTAGGTATTTTGCTGGGTGTAATGGCCGTCTTCTTATTCAGCGGTATGACCATGAATGCCGTTGGCCGCGCCGCACAAAAAATGGTGGATGAAGTTCGCCGCCAGTTTGCCACCATGCCTGGCATTATGGAAGGCAAAACAGAACCGGATTATGCACGTTGTGTCCAGATATCAACCAAGGGTGCACAGAAAGAAATGCTTATTCCCTCACTCATTGCCTTGTTAATACCAGTGATTGTGGGCCTGATTTTTGGCGTACCCGGTGTCTCCGGACTGCTTCTCGGAACAATATCCAGCGGTTTTGCCCTGGCAATTTTTATGGCCAATGCAGGAGGGGCATGGGACAATGCAAAAAAATATATCGAAGAAGGCCACTACGGAGGGAAAGGCTCTGAAAGTCATAAAGCTGCCGTAACAGGTGATACCGTGGGTGATCCCTTTAAAGATACTTCGGGTCCCAGCCTGAATATTCTGATCAAGCTGATGGTGATGGCTTCGGTAGTAACCGTCGGCGTAGCGGTGACCTATTCACTTCTGTAGGAACTGCACCTAACCTGCCTCATTCATAAAATGCAAAGACGTATGGTCATGACCATGCGTCTTTTTTTTTTGAATCATGGAGGATAGATAACCCATGTCATTTCCCGGTCATTTTCTTAAATGAACATATTTGTGATAAATTATGTTGTTTGTATGTTATTAATGTGTATCTTTGCGTTTTAAACCTATGTTTATGGCCATTTTAACAGAGCTCACCTTTAAATCTCTCCTGGATAAGAGTACCAGGAACTTTGCGGCCAGACCGGCCCTGGGATATGTAGATCAGGAACCTTTGTCATACGATGATGTTGGTCACCTGATTGACTCTTTGATCAAAAAACTTACTGCACTTGGTGTGCAAAAGGGTGATCGTGTGGCGTTGCTTTCTCAGAATATGCCAAACTGGGGAGTATCGTATCTGGCTGTGACTTCAATGGGTGCGGTTGTTGTACCCATTCTGATTGATTTTACAGAAGGCGAAATTGCAAAAATACTTCAACACAGTGAAGCAAAGGTCATCATTGTTTCTGAAAAACAGGCATCTAAGCTGCATGTTGGTTTACCCGAATCATTGAAGTCAGCTATTCTTGCTGATGATTTCACTGAAATCAGCCTTGGCTCCCTTGAAATGAACGGTACAGTTTTGAAGGTTGAAGAGAAAAAGCCAATTGCTGATTTTTCTCAACCCGTCAGCCCATCAGAAGATGACCTCGCAGCTATTTTGTACACTTCCGGTACCACGGGGCGCCCCAAAGGTGTGATGCTCAGCCACCAAAACATACTTTCAAATGCCATAAACACACTGGGTATTCAACATGTGGAATCATCGGATCGTTTGTTGTCTGTTTTGCCTCTTCCGCATACCTATGAATGCACCATTGGTTTTATCATACCTTTTTTATCGGGAGCATCGGTTTATTACCTTGACAAATTGCCCACACCTGCCGTTTTGCTTCCTGCCATGGCAAAGGTAAAACCCACCATGATGCTTACCGTTCCCCTGATCATAGAGAAAGTATATCAAAACAGGGTTTTACCCAAACTAACCGGCAGCCCTGTGATGCGACTATTGAGCAAATCAAGGCCTGTACAAAAGTTTTTCCACAAGATGGCCGGTAAAAAGATATACAAAGCCTTTGGAGGCCACCTGCACTTTTTTGGTATAGGTGGTTCAAAGCTGGGAGCTGCCACAGAAAGGTTTCTCAGGGATGCAGGTTTCCCCTATGCTATCGGTTATGGTTTAACGGAAACATCCCCCTTACTGGCAGGATGCGGACCGGAACTGACAAAGTTTCAATCTACCGGTTTTTCATTGCCTGGGCAGGAGCTTGATATATTGGATCCGGATCCGCATACCGGTGAAGGAGAGATTATTACCAGGGGACCCAATGTGATGATGGGTTACTATAAGGAACCTGAACTTACCAAAGAAGTTTTTACCTCCAATGGCTGGTTTAAAACCGGCGACCTCGGTATAATGGATGAAGACGGATATCTGTACATCAAGGGCCGTATCAAGAACATTATCATCAGCTCTACCGGGGAGAACATTTATCCCGAAGACATCGAAGCGGTCATTAACAGTGAGCCACACGTTCTGGAATCGCTGGTTTATGAATTGAAAGGCAAGCTGGTTGCCAAGGTTCACCTCAACTATGAAGAGATTGACAAGCGTTATCACGAGTTGAGGCAGTCGGCCGGCCAGAGCTATTCTGACCTGAAGGAATCTGCAAACCATGCTTATGATCAGCTTCAGAAAAAAGTAAAAGAACGTCTTGGCGATATTCAACAACGGGTAAACTCAAGGCTGAACCGGTTCTCCAAGCTGGCTATGATTGAAGAACAAGTGGAACCCTTCATCAAGACACCCACCAAAAAGATCAAGCGTTTTCTCTATTTCGAAAAGAAACAAGATTCAAAGTGACAGTTTGCAAATTTGCAAATGTACAAATGTGCAAATGTATGAATTGGTTAGTTTTTGCAGCCTTTGGGTATGTAATTATGCCTTAAATTTATTTTTTCCTCGCAAAGGCCGCAAAAGTTAAATCACGCAAAAGGCGCAAAGGATACGCATATTGAGTCTTTTGTTGTTTGTTGAAAAAGCTTTGTGTCCATTGTACCCTCTGTGGTGAAAAAAAATCACCACAAAGACGAAGGAACACAAAGAAAATTGCGAAAAAAGAATCTTAGTCCTCTTCCTGACTTCCTAATAAAAATTTTGTCCAATTTGTAACTTTCTGAAAGACAAGTATATATAGCTTTGTGTGGTTGTAAATGGGTGTCCCGTCAAAAATCACAAAAACTCCTGAGTAAAATCTTGAACATAGTTTTAAGTTCTAAAACACTGTTTATAAACAAATTGACAAATTCTGTGCTTTTAGTTCTGTGCTGTTTTTAATTCTTCCGGGATCAAACGCTGGTTATTTGGACAGGTCAAGCCCTGTCCCTACAAATATCCCCGTTAAATTACCCGCAGGCCGGTCAAGCCCGGCCTATACAAACGGGTCCGAAGGATGTTTACGAAAAAAATCAGGGTAATTGATGGTTGTTTTCATGTTCCCCTGCCGCTTCGGTATAGGCCGGGCTTGACCGGCCTAAAAATGTCTTGTTGTAAGGGTTGAACGTAGGGACAGGGCTTGACCTGTCCATCACAACAGCCGTACTGTTTTCGGCTAAAAGTTTTGTCTAATTTGCCATTTGTTGATAGACGTGCATATATAACTGTGTTTGTTTATAAATGGGTGTCCTATCCGGAAAACAGGAAAAAGCTTTGTGTCCATTGTGCCCTTTGTGGTGAAAAAAATTCACCACAAAGACACGAAGGGACACAAAGAAAATTGCGAAAAAAGAATCTTAGTCCTCTTTAAACTCTAACTTTCGCAGGCTTATTTCCTACTCCTGTGCATAGCTTTCGATGGGGTCGCAGGTGCAAACCAGGTTGCGATCACCGTAAGCGTCGTCGATACGGGTTACCGGCGGGAAATACTTGATTTCAACTGACCATGGACGCGGGAAAACAGCTTTTCCACGGCTATATGGCATCGACCAGTTGTCACCGGCTGCCATGGCGGCTGTATGCGGCGCGTTTTTGATCACATTGTTATCTTTGTCAGCCTTGCCTTCTTCGATCTCACGGATTTCTTCCCGGATGGCAATCATGGCGTCAATAAACCTGTCGAGCTCAGCAAGTGGTTCACTTTCCGTTGGCTCCACCATAAGCGTACCCGCTACCGGAAAAGCAACCGTTGGTGCATGGAATCCATAATCCATCAGGCGTTTGGCGATGTCAATGGCATCAACGGAGACATTTCGTTTAAACGGGTTACAATCCAGGATCATTTCATGGGCCGACCATCCGTTTTTCCCGGTATAAAGCACTTTGTAATGCTCCTCGAGGGATGCTTTGATGTAGTTGGTGCTGAGAATGGCAATTTTGGTGGCTTCTTTCAGGCCTTTGCCTCCAAGCAGTTTGATGTAACCGTAGGTTATGGTTAGGATAAAAGCACTTCCGAAGGGTGCGCCAGCTACTGCCTCGATGCCCTGCTCACCACCGGTTTTCAGCATAGGGTGTGAAGGCAGGAATGGCAGCAAGTGTTCGGCAACACCAATAGGGCCTACACCGGGTCCGCCGCCACCATGAGGTATCGCAAAGGTTTTGTGGAGGTTGAGGTGGCAAACGTCGGCACCGCAAATGGCCGGATTGGTGTAACCAACCTGGGCATTCATATTGGCGCCATCCATATATACCTGACCGCCGTTATCATGGATAATTTTGGTGACTTCCAGTATCTCCTCCTCAAATACACCATGTGTGGAGGGGTAGGTTACCATGATTGCCGCCAGGTTATCCTTGTGTTTTTCTGCTTTTTCGCGGAGGTCGTCGATATCGATGTTCCCGTTTTCGTCACATTTCACCACAACTACCTTTGTTCCGGCCATCACGGCACTGGCGGGGTTGGTACCATGCGCTGATGAAGGGATCAGCGTAATATCGCGATGACCTTCTCCACGGCTCTCGTGATAGGCGCGGATTACCATCAGGCCGGTATATTCACCGGAAGCACCGGAGTTGGGCATAAATGATATACCTGCAAAACCGGTTATTTCACAGAGGTCTTTTTCGAGCTGGCGGATCAGTTCATGATATCCGGCCGCCTGATCTTCAGGAGCAAATGGATGGATGTTGGCATATTCCGGCCAGCTAAGCCCAAACATTTCCGCCGCTGCATTCAGTTTCATGGTGCACGACCCCAGGGGGATCATGGTGCGGTTCAGTGCAAGGTCACGGTTTTCCAATTTCTTCATGTAACGCATCATTTCCGTTTCCGAGTGGTAGGAGTTGAATACCGACTGCTGAAGGAACGGACTCTCACGATGGAGCTCATCAGGAATGGTGGTGATCTTTTCACACTCAACCGGATCACAAACAAAAGTTTTAAAATCCTTACCTGCCGCTCCGGCAAAAATGGAGAGGATGGTGTTTACATCCTCCAGCGTGGTGGTTTCGTCCAGACTGATGCCAATGTGTTTTTCGTCAATGATACGGAAGTTCATTTCCCGATCGCTTGCCATTTGTGCGAGCGTATTTGAGAATACATTTTCAGGTAGCTGTATGAGCAGGGTATCAAAAAAGAACCGGTTCAATTGTTTGAAACCGTATTGTTCTGATTCCTGCGCCAGCACACCAGTTAAAATATTGACATGCCGTGCAATTTTCTTCAATCCTTTCGGGCCGTGGTAAACGGCATACATTGCGGCAATGGATGCCAGCAGTGCCTGTGCGGTACATATGTTTGAGGTGGCACGTTCGCGTTTGATGTGTTGCTCACGGGTTTGCAAAGCCATCCGCAGGGCGTAATTCCCGTTGCGATCCACTGAAACGCCGATGATCCTTCCGGGAATAGAGCGTTTGAATTCGTCTTTGGTAGCAAAGAAACCGGCATGCGGACCGCCATATCCCATCGGGACACCGAATCTTTGCGATGAGCCCACAACTACATCAGCCCCCCATTCACCGGGAGGGGTAAGCATGGTCAGGCTGAGCAGGTCAGTTGCCACAGCGATACGAATTCCCAGGTTTTGAGCCTCATAAACAAAATCCCGGTAGTTGGTAATAGAGCCAACAGCATCCGGATATTGTATCAGTGCTCCGAAATAGGTGTTGTCGAGCTTTACTTGCTGATGATCAGTGATGACCAGCTCAATTCCAAGTGGTACTGCACGGTTTTTCAGTACGGCCAAGGTTTGCGGGAAGCATCGTTGGGAAACAAAGAATTTGTTCACGCCTTCTTTGATTGCCTGGCGCGATCTGCTGTTAAAAAGCATGATCATCGCTTCCGCGGCAGCCGTTGATTCATCGAGCAGTGAGGCATTTGCAATTTCCAGCCCGGTAAGATCAGTGACCACGGTTTGGAAATTCAGAAGAGCTTCCAGCCTGCCTTGGGAAATTTCTGCCTGGTAAGGAGTGTATGAAGTGTACCAGCCGGGATTTTCAAGCAGATTTCTTTGTATCACACCGGGCATGATCGTATTGTAATAGCCCATGCCGATAAAAGATTTGAAAACCTTGTTTTTTGCCCCAAGTCCCTTGAGGTGCTGCAGGTATTCATATTCATTCAACCCATCGCTGATGTTGAGTTCGTTTTTAAGACGAATACTGGGGGGTATGGTTTCATCAATCAGCTTATCGGCTGAATCAATGCCGATCTTTTCCAGCATTTTCAATTCGTCGTCTTTGCGTATGCCGTTGTGGCGCTCAATGAAATTGTTGGTTATCATAGGAATCTTATGGTTAATTTGAAATTATAAATCAATCGTGCGCTTGTTGGTCCTGCATCTGGCTTTGCGACATAACAAAGCAGCGTTTATGTACTTTAGTAACTGATTATTTGATCCTTTTGTTTAATGTCCGTGCTACTTTACGGCGTCTTTTTTGGCGACCTCCCGTCCGGCCCGAAGTGCTTTCAGGTTGATGTCAACCAGGTCTTCACCTTTTTTCCCAAAAAGGAAGCGGATTGCGTCTTCCAGTTTCTCAAACGGGATGTCGATAAAAGGAGATGCTGCGCCCAGGATCACCACGTTGGCAGCTTTTTTGGTGCCGATTTCACCGGCAATGGTGTCGGCATCCAGGGCCACATGCCTTGGAAGCTTACGAATCTCCTGCAAAACGTCTTCCTTATCAGGATAATCGGGAATATTTACAAAGGGTTCGGTATTGGTGATCAGCCAGCCTTCCGGTCCCAGGAAAGGGAGGTAGCGTAGCGACTCCATGGGTTCTACCGCAATGATCATATCGGCTTTCCCTTCCGGTATGAGATCGGAGGCAATATCGTTGGATGAAAGGCGAAGGTGCGACTGAACATCGCCTCCGCGCTGGCTCATACCATGCACTTCTGCCTGTTTTAGATACAGTCCCGACTGAACCGCTGCGTATCCGATGATAGCGGCAATGGAAAGAATTCCCTGACCACCTACGCCGGCTAATATAATGTCATTTTTCATAATGCTGTATATTTTGATAAAAACAACTGACCGGTAAGGATAAGTCCCGGTTCTCTCCTTTGCTTACCTTCCGGGTATTGCTTACAGATGAATTATGTGGTGGATTTTTGCTTGTCTTTGAATTTTTGTCTCATTCTTTTGTTGAGGGTAACGATACACTCACGGCGTGCAATGATCACGGAAACACCTTTGTAAGCCAGTTCCTCCTTCAGTATATTCGTGTTTTCTTCGTGTTGTTTGCGGAGCGGCTTGATCACCCTGATATGTTCTTCTTCCACGCCGATTCCTTTACATATATCGTCAATTTTTTCAAAGGCCGACGAAGGTTGTCCGCCGGTCATACCGGTGGTGGCATTGTCGAGAATGATCACGGTGATGTTGGAATTATCGTTTACGGCATCCAGCAGGCCGGTGATCCCTGAATGGGTGAAGGTGCTGTCTCCGATAACAGCTACGGCCGGATGCATGCCGGCGTCGGCCGCTCCTTTGGCCATGGTAATGGAAGCACCCATGTCAACACAGGTATTGATTGACTCATAGGGTGGTAATGCGCTGAGGGTGTAACAGCCGATGTCGGAAAACACCCTTCCTTTTCCGTATTCTTCCAGCGCTTCATTGAGTCCGATGAAGCTGTCGGCGTGGGGGCAACCTTTGCAAAGTGACGGTGGCCGTTTGGCTACCAGTGAAGGAATTTCCGCGATCTCCGGCTGGGGGAAGCCTAATGCCTTGCCCACATGGTTGGGGTTTAATTCTCCTGTGCGGGGCAATGAACCGTCTAAGCGGCCCATGATCTTTTTGCCATGGTTCAGAAATCCCTGCAGCATTTCCTCCACTACAGGATAACCCTCTTCAAGCACAAGGATCTTGTCACATGCATTGTAAAGTTTCTCAATGTGTTGTTTTGGAAGCGGATACTGCGAAACTTTTACCACAGGGTATGGCACCTTCCTGTCAGGATAGTTTTCCATCAGGTAATTAAAAGCCAGTCCGCAGGCAATGATCCCCATGCTGTGGTCGTCACCGTTGATGTATTGATTGTATCCGGATTCTTCGGAAAGCTTTTGAAACTTAGGCTGGTTATCCAGCAGCAGCTGGTAGCGTTTCCTTGCGATGGCCGGCAGCAGGATAAACTGACGGAGGTCTTCCGGGAGTTTGAATTGGTTTTGTGGCCTTTCATCTTTCCGGACGACACCTGCGCGTGAGTGAGCCAGCCGTGTAGTGATGCGGAGCATCACCGGCACCTGAAGCTTTTCTGATATGTCGAACCCATCATGCACCATGTCATAAGCTTCCTGCTGGTTGGACGGTTCCAGGATAGGTACCATGGCAAATTTACCGTACACCCGGGAGTCTTGCTCATTTTGGGAAGAGTGCATGGAAGGGTCATCGGCAACCACGAAGATCAGCCCGCCATTGGCACCGGTAATGGCGGCATTAAGAAATACGTCGGCGGCAACATTGAGCCCCACATGTTTCATGCAGGTCATAGCCCGCTTGCCGGCATAAGACATACCCAGGGCCTGCTCTGCAGCTGTTTTTTCATTGGCTGCCCAATTGGCTGCAATGCCTTTGGTCTTTGCCTCTTTCGAAGCACGAACATATTCGGTGATTTCCGTGGAGGGTGTGCCGGGATAGGCAAAAATCCCCGACATCCCTGCGTCTATTCCTGCCTGGGCAATGGCTTCATCGCCCAGAAGTAGTAATTTATGCATAAAGGCTGAAATTTAGAGGGTTTGAACGATGCAAATATAAAGGAAATAATCTTTCTGCTTGTGTTTTAATATGCCCTTTTTGTCTCTTTTTTTTTCATGTTTGATGATTGGAAAATTTGCATAAAAAAAAGCACCGCCGGGCAATGATATTCCATTGGCCGGCGGTGCCGTTATACTCGTTTTAGTTGATGCTGGCTGTAATAGCCAAATGCTTGTGCAGGATTTTGGACAATTGGGTTTTGTCAAATAGCAATATTGTAAAATGACCCTTTTAACAAAACCTCAGTCCGGTGCACACTTACTGCATAAAGTTGATTTTATAACCCAGCCTGAAGCTTATCACCTTGTTCTTCTCGGTTAAATCATCATGGGGAGCAATGTTGGCCAGCCCAAGACCATAAGAGGCACCAAAAGTGATTCGGCCGAACTCGATGCCGGCCCCAAAGACTAAGCCGTAATCCAGACGCTTGTAGTCATCATCATCTCCTGAACCCCATTCAATGTCACCTTCAAATTTTCCGGACTCCGAAAATCCATTGTAGCTGTATTCGAATTCACTTTTGAAAGTTCCGCTTAGCCCAAAACCCAAATAAGGACCTGCCTGGAAAAAGATCGAATTGTCTCCAAAATTGAAATTGGTCCTGGCGGTGATAGGAATATTCAGGTATAAAAGCCTAACATCAACTTCCGTAATCTCAGTTTCATCCCAAAAATCATCATAATACTCATCAGAATATTTGAATCCTTTTTGGGAAAAGAGGAATCCTGTTTCAAGATCTATAAGATCTGTGACAGGGAACAAAGCCGTGGCTCCAACAATAAAACCAAGCTTCCAGTCTGTGTCGAAATCAAAATCATCATCATCATAGTCAATTGACATGTTAGCCAGATTTAATCCACCCTGAATATGGATGCTTTGGGATTGTGCCTGAAATGCCAGGCCGACCACAAACAGGAGTGCAAGCATGCTGCAAATTTTCTTCATGTTGTTTTCGGTTTTGATATTACCTACTCTGTCGGCTTTTCGGTATCCGCCTTCGCAATGAACTGTGCGAAACAGTTTGGTTGAAATGATTGCTTTAATCTTTCTCTGATGGTTGATAATCAATATCAATTACCTGTAAATGAATGTTGGTAAAGTGTAATGAAATCTAATCTAATCTAATTTATGTCTGATAACAGGTATTGTAAACACATTTAATATAAGGCAATATTAAAGAATAAAATTATATTTCGCAAATTTTTTATAGAATCTGTCAATTATTTTTACTACTGTCCGACAAAATTGTATTACATCCCTAACAGGACTTCTGGACATACCCTATAATGATTACTACCAAGATTTTGTCCCTATCAGGGCAGCCCCGTTAGGGGCAAAATCTTGGTAGAATTAAAAACAACCCCCCAATCTTTTAAGTCCCGTAGGGATGATATAAATCAAGCGTTTCAGAGCCATTATGCATTTTTTCCGGACAGCTTTGATTTTTTTCTAATTAGGGGTCTTCAGTTCCAGCCAGACTATTCATTTTACCCTTCAAAAAGCATTTGTTCTAAAAAATCATTCAGGATAAAACTGAACTCCGGACTTTCAATCCTGCTGTTTGTGAACTTCGTTTTTTTGACCATAGTCATAATATTCGTATTATTGTGGTTTGGAACAGATGACTTTGAAAACATAGCATGAACTTTTTAGCCCACTTGTATTTGTCAGGCAACAAGGACCACCTGA
>SL_3KL_010_SEDDRAFT_10005120_pt1 | contig 11810 bp, 7 predicted proteins | sample SodLakKL_010_SED_2_FD_10381 | JGI IMG/M metagenome (IMG submission 10381)
AGCATTAAACCTCGAAAAGCCGTAACGATGACTATGTCTTCACCTGCCGATGTTATGAAAGGAGAAAAATTTAATGCGGCATTGATCTTGCTTGATACATTCGGAAACCGAGCCATTTATTATGACAGGACCGTTACATTTACCGCCACCGATGAGCAAGAACCTGTTCCCGCAGAGTACACTTTTACAGAAGCCGATTCGGGTATTCTTGTACTCACTGATGTATCCTACAGTACATCCGGTTTCCAAAAAATTACGGCTACGGATGGGGTCCTTACCTCTCATACAAATTATACGTTTGTTCACGAAAGAGAGCCTGAATATCGGCGATATTTTGGCGATACACACTTTCATACCGGAACGGGAACAGGAGATACCGGTTTCAGCGAGGGTTGGGGCACTAATCGGGGAGGAGATCACAGGGGTAATTTTACCACCCAGGAGGAAGCGTATGTGTATGTGCGGGATGTGGCGCGGCTCGATTTTGCCTCGGCATCGGAGCACGACAACCACTCTCTCGATAGTTTAACCTGGACGGAAAGTCAAAGAATTGCCGATTCTTTTTACGACCCGGGAAACTTTACGACGTTCTACGCATATGAGTGGACTTCGGATGACGGCCATCACGTGGTTCTGTATAAAGATAAAGACGGTCAGGTTTTTCATGCACATCAGCATGAAACGATCAGTGATCTCTGGAACGATCTTGATAACCAAAAAACACCGGCCTTGACGATACCGCATGTTATGTGGCCCTTTGAGGATCATACGATATGGAAACAGGTAAACAATACGTATCGCAAGGTCGGAGAAATGTATTCATTATGGAATAATCGAATGCTGCTTCCGCCTCATGACGATCCTCACCGGTTCGAGATCGGGATAGACAACCCCTGGTCGTATCAGTATGCATGGCACCGGGGTCATAAAATAGGATTGATCGGATCGTCCGATAACCATCTCGGACAACCCGGAATGAATGCGTATACAGTTCATACCCGGCACGCAGGAGGACTTGCCGCCGTAGTAGCCGAAAAAAATACAAGAGAAAGCATCTGGCAGTCTTTTTCTTACCGGAGAACATACGCAACAACCGGTACAAGAATCTACCTTCATTTTACAGCTGACGGTAATCACATGGGAAGTGAGTACGAAACGGATAAACCCCCTGTATTTCATGTTCGGGTCGGAGGCACGAAAAATATCGATAAGGTTGAATTAATTAAATATACCGGCATGGAATACGTGGTACTGTTTGCGGATTCTCCGACCGGCGATATCTCCGAATTTGTGTATACGGATGAAGAATTTCTCGATGATAGTATGTATTATGTCAGGGTCCGGCAGGTCGATAGCTATCCCGGTATGACATACTCGGATGGTACTCCCGAAATGGCATGGTCAAGCCCGATCTGGGTCCATCATAAAAAATAAAGAATACCATGCCCCGGTTGGATACGAACTATTTCAGGATATATGTGATTCTTTTTTTTCATCTGCTTGCTTTTATACTTTTATTACCGGTATGTAGTAAGGGGGATCATAATAATCCGCAAGACCTGCCGTTTGAATTTGATTTTACTCGTGTAGACAGCATTGTGTATGAAGGTCTCCGGGATTCTATTTATCCCGGTGCGGTGCTTGTCATTGGAAACGCCGGAGGTATTGTCTACAGGCAGTCATATGGTGGATTTGACTATTCAGAAAATGCTATACGAATGCATCCCGGGACTGTCTTCGATCTTGCTTCGGTTACAAAAGTGCTCGCCACAACGCTTGCCATGATGAAGTTATACGATCAGGGAAAGATAGATATATTCGCACCGGTCGCGGATTATATCCCGGAATTTGCACAAAACGGGAAAGATGATGTGTTGATAAAGAATCTATTACTCCATAACAGCGGTTTCCAACCGGGACGCCCATTTCATCAGTTCTGTTCGACACCGTATGAAGTNTTCGATTCTTTGTTTGCGACTTCACTTATGTACCCAANGGGAANCAGGTATGTCTATAGTGATCTGAATTTTCTTACGCTCGGTAAGATAATCGAAGTTGTCTCCGGTAAAACGCCGGATAGTTTTTGTTATGACAAATTTTATGAACAGATGGGGTTAACAAATACAATGTTCAATCCCCCGGACTCGCTCTGGCCGATGATCGCTCCTACTGAAATTGACTTCCATTATCATATGACCGGTCGTCCAGGAATGGTCAGGAACCGGATTACCCGCCTTCTCAACGGCGTTGCGGGCCATGCAGGCTTGTTCTCTTCCGCCGATGATATTTCACAGTTAGCAATTATGCTTATAAATAATGGATATTATCGGGGTGTTAAATATTTGGATACATCGACCATTCAACTGTTTACAGAAAGATACTCTGAGGAAAGTACGAGAGGCTTTGGTTGGGATACTGGTAATGGCGCGGAAGAACATAGAATCGGGTCAATGTTTTCTTCTTCGGCTTTCGGACACACGGGATATACCGGCACGTCTTTGTGGGTTGATCCCGAACAAAATGTGTTCATCGTTTTTTTAACGAACAGAACGTATGGAGGGCATATCGATAGAAGGATCTATACAATCAGACCGTTGTTGCACGATGCAGTTATGGGGGTTATACGTGATTTCCAAGAATAAATTTTATTAACCAAGGAGTCTTACAGATGAAGAAAATTACTATATCTCTTATTGTATGTTTTGTGCTCGTTTTCATAACACCGCTGCTGAGTCATGACGGCAGCCACGTTCATAATCAGGCAAATTCTGCCGATGTGAACGGTCAGGGCGATCTTTTTTTTACCGAAAAAATCAATCTTCCCGGATATAACGAAGCCGACCTGGGCAGGTTAGAATATCCTTCGGTGGCAATCGATAACAACAGAAATCTCTATGTTGCCTATAATTATACTCCGGAAGAAGGCAGAGAGGCAGTATATCTCAATACATTTAACATCTCGACGGTTCGATTCAACGAATCTTATAGAGATACACCCGACAATAATTTACTTGAGATAGTAAAACATCCCGAATGGAGGGAGCCGTTACAGGTGAGCGCAGAGACAGGAGTGGAGTATCGTCCCGGGGTTGCGGTAACTTCCGATAATGTAGTTTGGGTCGTATGGTCTGCCCGTCGGAATCAGGAATGGAATATATTTGCCCGCGTATATGTCGATGGTGAATTGGGAGAGGAAATGCAGCTCACGGGTAACCAGGGATATAATTTCAGACCGGTCATTTTCGCCGACAATCACAATAGGGTGTGGGTAGCCTGGGAACGGGGAACAGATGATAAACATATTCATATAATTGCAAAGTATTATTCTGAAGGTGAGTGGTCGCAGGAGATTTTGATTGAAGATCGTCCCGGTTATTCCTATCGCCCCGTCATTCTTGATGCACCCAACGGCGCCGTCTGGTTTGCATGGGATTATACGTATACCCATAGCTATACAACGAATATTTTTATCCGAAGTTTTGAAAACGGAAACCTCCGTAGCCCTGTGCAGGTAAGCCATCACCCGGCGATCGATTCAAAAGCTGCTTTGAGTTGGTTCGATGATAAACTCTGGATCGCGTGGACAACGAACAGGCGCGGTGAGGATGGCTGGGGAATTATTCGGTACCCTATGGTCAGAGCGTTTGACGGCAAAACATGGTTTGAACCCGTTTCGGAAATACCCGGCATCGATCTGTTTAACAGGGAGGAAACACAATCGTATGAGTTTCCGACTTTAACTTTTGACCGATTCGGTCGAATGTATCTCTTCAACAGGCACGATCATCAATCGAGTGCAATCTATTATGATGGGGATGCCTGGAGTGATCATATGCATCTGGACGAACCGGGTTGGGGCATTCGGGGTATTTACGTACATCTTGCATGGGAATCCGATAATGAATTATGGATGGCGCGAAGGGACAGGACAACTATCTATTTACAGAAAATAATACGGGATAGTCGTGAAATAAGAACCCCTCAAATAAGAGATTATATCCCGGTTTCTTATCCCTCTCAATTGCAGGGTATTGCCGGAGATTCATTCAGAGGACCTACAAGCTCAGGCAATTTCAACGTGTATTATGGTGATATCCACGTTCATACCGCTTACTCTGACGGATCCGGCAGTTTCGATGAGGTTTTCAATTTGTACAGAAATGTATACCGTGTGGATTTTATTGCAATTACCGAGCATGATGCGATGGGGGGAACCCACTATTCTCCCGGGGCCTGGGCATATTTAAAAGCATTGAACGAAATCTATTATCGTCCGGGTGAATTTGTTACGATCAATGCGTATGAATGGACGCATTCAACATGGATGGGACGCCAGGATTCTACGGTACGGACCGGTCATAAAAATGTCTATTTCAAAGGGGGCGAAGAAAGTCCTCTGTTCAGTCATCGGGGTACGGTTGCATTTAATGCAGAAACCTTGTTCGAAACCCTTCGTAGTCACGATGCAATCGCCTTCCCGCATCATCCGCCATGGGGTGGAATTACCTGGGATGATCACGATCCTGAAATACAGACCAATTATGAAATCGTTTCTATACACGGTGCATCGGAATATATGGGCAATCTTCCCATCCCGCACCGCGGAGGTATGCCGGGCTCCTTTGCGCAGAATGGTTTGGCAAATGGTCATGTGTTCGGTTTTGTCGGTGGTTCAGATACGCATGGACTCTATTATCATTCGGATGATGGCTGGCGTGAGGACCCGTATAAGGGAGGTTTAACGGGTGTTCTTCTTAACGGCTCGCTAACACGCGAGAATGTATGGGATGCATTGAAAAACAGAAGAAATTATGCAACATCCGGAGAAAAATATTTTTTGAATTTTTCTGTTAACGGTGCACCGATGGGAAGCGAAATAACCGTTGATGAACCGCCGGCTATACATTTTGAAGCCCGTTCATTAAATATTTTATATTGTTATATTATCCGCAATAATGAGGAGTTATTTATAACCGGTAGTATCGGGGCAGGACGTTTCGGTTATCGGGGTTTGAAAGATGAGACAATTGAGCCGGGTATGAACTATTATTATCTGAGAGTCGTGTATAAAGATGGTACGGTTGCGTGGTCCAGTCCGATATGGGTGAATTATTTATCTGAATAGAAATGTATCGATAAATTTTATTACTCCCGAAGGATCAACTCCATCGATGCGGTATGCAGTAAAGGACCCGTCTCGGGACCGAGTGAGTTTATCTCTCCGTACGGCCGTGTTTCGTACCCATAGGTAAAAGGAGGTTTCTCATCCCATTGGCTTTTAGGTATGATATAACCGATCATATCGTTAGAGAGTCCGATAATGAATTTATATTCATCCGGCATAATTTGTCTGAGCGGCGGTATTTCAACGGGAGTGATATCAAAATCCCGACCCGGGGGTGCTTCAATTCCACCGTCGGCAATTTCGGGATATAATTCACCGGGATGATGAAGAAAACCTGCAGGTCCCATCCGCCAGTAACTGATCTCAGAACGGAATTTCATCCATCCGCTCATTCCTCTGTTGAACAAGCCGATAGCCGCACCTAAACGGAATAATTTATTATCGAGCGGAAGTTCAATTGTCTTTGCTCTTAACGAAATGCTTCCGCATGTCATTTCAGTGGCCGATTCATCATGCAAGGCATTGATTGATAATTGGGCAAGCTTCAATCCCTGTGCCCGTACTTTATCAAAAGATGGTTCTGTGTACACAGTATCGGTAAATGGACATGCAATGGAAACCGATGGAGATGTTGTCATCAGTCCCCCGATATTCCCGGTTACATACACCGCGATCCCTCCTAAACCTTTTGTTACGAGAGAGTCGCCATACCAGATACCTTTCTCGATGCCTTCCCGCAAGTAATGTGGAAAATCAGATGAAATAAGCAAGTTGCGATTCCAAATCGTTTCGGGGTGATTATCCCATGTAATAAGCGTTCCCAATGTGGTGTCGATCTCCGCGTCGATTGCCTGCATTAAGAATATTGTCCCATTGACCACGACCGGTTTCCGGGTATCCTGAATCATATGCACGGCTCCATCATTATCTGATGCAAATCTGAATCTTGCGGGACGCAGGTTTTGCGCCGCCTGCCTGATAGCTTCAACCGATGTCGATTTAATCTTCTCCATATACACGTTATCGACACCGGATTTAAAGCGTGTAGGCCCCCATAATCCGAGGAGGTCGGGAGCAGAATGAGTGTGAGTGCTTGAAATGATAGCATAGTCTATTCCAAGTGCCTCGGGTAACCGCTTCCTTATATCGATAACGTCACAACCGAATAGACCGATAGCATCGAGAGATACCCAGGCAAGACGCGTGTTCCCGTCGTCGAGCACCAGAGCTCTTGCCCAGAGATCATCGTGAATGCCTTTGGCCGGTTTACTGTTTTGAAATCCGGCCATCCATACCGCATCAAATCGTCCGCTGCCGGTCAGATCTTCATAGGTATCACCATCTGCCGGATTATATCTCGAATTATTCTTTACGTCGGTCCAGATGTCGGTAATATCAGGTGTTATTGTGAATGCTGCAAAACCTGCCTGAATGGTTACCGGGTCAGATGCCTCGATATCTATATCGATAAAATACCCTCTGTGCCTGTCACGCATATTGTAAAGGCTGAATAACAGTGCCAGAAGTATTACCGTACTGATTATAACAGTTGTATATTTCAAAATCTTTTTCAGGTTGATATGTATTTTCATGATCTTAAAAATTATCAGGCTATCGATAGTGATCCGTTAACGATTCTAATGAAGTATATTTCCCCTTTTTAATAATATAAAAAAAATATTGATTTTTTCTGATTCCTTCTCACCAATCCGAAACATTCAGAACCCCGAAAACCAAAAATTGTCCCGTATACTTGCAAAAGTAGAAAAGTAATAGTATATATAAAAAAAAGTAAAAGATTTTTCTGATTCTACCAGGTGTGTAATACAGGATAGATGTATGTCAAAGAAAATCCCCCTTATCCACATAACCGATCTCTACCATCCGCCTCAGGATCCGGATGACCATTTCGATCTGGCTACGGTGTATGCTCTCCCTGAGATCGATTTGAAAGCCGTCATCCTGGATGCTACCGGAAAATTTCTTTACCCAGCGCCGGAGGGCTACGATATTGCGCGTGATCCGGGTTTTCTTGCAGTTATCCAGATGAATTATATAACAGGACGGACAATCCCGGTTGCAAGCGGACCGCTCGATCCGTTACGGGATGAAACCGATACCATCGAAGACCGTGCGGTACAGGAACAGACCGGAGTAGAGTTATTGCTCGATGTTCTGAGGAAAAGTGATGAAAAAGTGGTTATCTCTGTAGTCGGTTCCACACGGATTATCGCCGCGGCATATAATCGTGAACCGGAACTGGTCCTCGCAAAAACCGGTTTCGTTGCCCTTAATGCTGCGTCTACGGGTACCCATATGGAGTGGAATGTAAAACTTGATCCGCATGCCTTTAGAAGATTATGGCGCTCGGGTCTGCCGATTCATTGGTATCCGTGTGCGGCTGAGAACAGGGGATTTGATCCCGACTACCGGCATGCAACATATTGGTATGCCCGGCACGAAGAGTTGATGACCGAAATTTCCCCGATGCTAAAAGCATGGTTTGCTCATGCGTATACCGGTAATATCCGCGGAGATATACTGCATATACTTCACGATCATAAACCGAGTGCCGTTTGGGAGCATGTTCTATCGGCGAAACGAAACATGTGGTCGACGGCATCATTGATAATGACAGCGGGACGTATCGTCGCAAAAACGGAAAAAGGATGGCGGTTTATTCCACGCTCAGAAAATAATAATTACGATAGGTTGGATCTTGATCTTCTGCCTATCAGGGCCGATGTGAGCGGGGAGGGACATGTGCTCTGGCACATGACAGAGCAACCGGAGAAACATTTTATTTTTTCACGCGAAGGCGGTCGTGTCTATAAAGAAGCTATGACTCAGGCGCTATCCTCATTGCTGAGTTCATTATAAGTACTGTGTTTTTGATTTTTAATACATTTTCCCCAAAGCTGTAAAACAAGAAAATATTGAATGCATGACATCTCTTGAACGAGTAAAAAATGCGATCACAGGTAACCCGGTAGACAGGATACCGTGTTTCCCGATTTCTATTGCGAATGCCTGTGAGATCATCGGTGTAAAGCAGAGAGACTATAATCTCGATCCCGAATGTATGGCGGATACGTTAATAAAATTCAGGGAGAAAACTGGTTTCGATGGAATTTATGTCTCAAGAGACAATTGGGTTTATCATGAGGCACTGGGAGGAATCCTGACATCTCCGGATGATGGTGAGTCGTATAGTAAAAATACAGTACTTCAATCTATGGAAGATTTCCATACCCTTTCTGTCCCTGATCCGTGGAACACTCAGGGAATGGAAGTAATCCTCCGGGCTGCAAAAAGGGTGGTTGATCGGGTAGGCAATGAGTATTACATCCAGGCAAATATCGATACGGGGCCGTTCACTCTGGGCGGGGTGCTTCTCGGATTGGAACGATTTCTCGTGGATATAACAAGTAACGATGAGGGAATCATTAACGGGTATCTCTCATTCTGTACCGATGTCGTTATTGCATACGGGCAGGCAATGCTCGAGACGGGTGTGCACGGGATCCAGTTCGGTGATGCTTCGGCTAGCCTTGTCGGACCACACTATTTCGAAAAATATGTGCTCCCCTGGGAAGGGAAAGTGGGAGATTGCTTTCAAGGGAAAGATTGCGACCTTTGGATTCATATATGCGGAAAGACAGACCAGTTCCTATATTATCTCAGAACGGTACATTTTCAGGGCTTTGAAGTGGATACCCACGTACCTTTACCTCTTGCCAGGAACCTGTTGGGTGATGAGTTCGCGTTAAAAGGGAATCTCGATACAACTTTTCTCCTTCAGGAAACTCCGGAGGCAATATATAATAAGACCCGGGAAATAATAAAAAGCGGAAGTTTTAAAACAGGTATTATCATGTCACCGGGCTGTGCCGTCCCGCGAATGACCCCGCTCGAGAATCTCATTGCCATGAAGAAAGCCTGTGAGGATACCATGTTCTTATGATATCCGGTTTACGTATGTAGAAATCGATAGTTAATAATAATTAAATAAAGAAGGATGAGCGCATTGAAAAAGATCAGTTTACCTTATGGACACTCCAGCTTAACATTCGAAATCGATGAATCCTTATTGAACGGTATTTTGGTTTCGAAAACGTTTTCTTATTCCGCTGAAGGTACGGAAGAAGAAATTGTCAGAGAAGCGATTTCTCAACCTATAGCAAGTCCCCGGTTACGGGATCTGGCAAAGGGCAGAAAGAACATAGTTGTAATTTCAAGCGATCATACCCGGCCGGTTCCCAGTCATATTACAATGCCCGTTCTCCTTGAAGAGATACGAGCGGGAAATCCCGAAGCCGATATTACAATATTAATTTCGACCGGTTATCATCGCGGCTCGACCGAAAAGGAATTGAGAGCAAAATTCGGCGATGAAATTTTTTCCAAAGAAAAAATTATCAGCCACGACAGTCTTGATGAAAGTAGTTTGAAAAAAGCAGGTGTGTTACCCTCGGGAGGCGAGTTGATCCTGAATAAGATCGCGCTGGAAGCAGATTTGCTGGTAACCGAAGGCTTTATCGAACCTCATTTCTTTGCCGGTTTCTCCGGCGGCAGGAAAAGCGTTATGCCGGGTGTCGCGAGTAAAATGACTGTGTTGGCTAACCATTGTGCCGAATTTATAGCTCATCCCAATGCGAGAACCGGTGTGTTAGCCGGGAATCCGATTCACGAAGATATGCTCTACGCGGCCGAGGTAGCAGGATTAGCGTTTATTCTTAATGTCGTCATCGATGCAGACAAAAAGGTAATNTATGCCGTTGCCGGACACAGGGAGGAGGCACACGAAGCGGGATGTACGTTTCTTTCGGACCTGGCTAGTGTAAAGGCAGTACCGGCCGATATTGTGATTACGACGAACGGTGGTTATCCGCTGGATCAGAATATTTATCAGTCCGTGAAGGGTATGACTGCCGCCGAGGCCACCTGCAGGGAGGGCGGCGTTATCATTATAGCTGCCGAATGTTCAGACGGTCACGGGGGAGTTGCCTTTTATAACACTTTCGTCGAAGCAGAGTCGGTACAGCAGGTAATCGATGAGATAAAAAAGAGAGATAGGAGTGAAACGATTCCCGATCAGTGGGAATCACAGATACTGGCAAGGATCTTATCGAAGCACGAAGTCATCATGGTAACCGATGCTCCGAAGAAGATGGTCGAGGATATGTATATGCATTGGGCGGGTACTATCGACGAAGCTCTGAACAAGGCGAAACAAATCTTACAAAAAGATAAACCGGAAATAACCGTGATCCCCGATGGCGTTTCGGTGATTATAAAGCAATTAATATGAACGGATTCGACAGAGTTCATGCCGCGATGAACGGCCGGTGGCCGGATACCGTCCCGATAATGCTCCATAATTTTATGCCTGCCGCGCGTGAAGCGGGATACAGTCAGCGTGAGTTTTGTAACGATCCCCGGAAAGCGGCGGATGCGTTCATCAGGATGACGGAAAAATATGATCTTGACGGGGTCGTTATGGATTTCAATACGGCCACGATCGCCGGAGCTTTGGGTGTCACGGTTACATTCTCCGAAAACGAACCGGCCCGTTGTTCAAAGGGTGTATTGAAATCTTTAAAGGAGGTGGATGACCTGAAAGATGCAGATATCTCGAATGATAAATACATCCGGATCTGGCTTGATACCATGCGATTGCTCAGGGAACATTTCGGTAACGAGAAGTACCTGCGGGGCAACGTTGATCAGGCGCCGTTTTCTATTGCGGGTATGATGTGTACACAAACCGAGTGGCTGATAGATCTTACCGATAAAGAAAATCATGAGATGGCCATCCGCCTACTCGAATATTGTACCCGGGCAAGCTGTCGCTTCGTTCAGCTTATGACGGATGCAGGAGCGCATATGGTAAGTTCGGGAGACAGTCCCGCCGGTCCGGATATGATCTCCCCCGCAATGTACCGGAAGTTTGCTCTCCCTTTCGAGGATGAAGTCGCAGCATACGCACACGGGTGCGGAGTCCCGTATCTTCTTCACATCTGCGGAAATACCGATGCGATACTCGACGGATTCGCTAACAGACCTGTCGATGCCGTTGAACTTGACTATAAAACAGATATCCGGCGCATACATGATCTGGTATTAATTTCAAATGTTACGTTTTGGGGGAATGTTGATCCGAGCGATGTCTTTGCACTCGGTACCCCCGATGAGGTCCGTAAGGAAAAACAAAAACTGGTGGAATTGTTTTCCGATACCCCCCGATTCATTCTCTGCAGCGGTTGTGCACTACCGTCATTAACACCCGGGCAAAATATCCGTGCATTCTGTGAAAGATAAATCTTCTGTTATGAAAATATTGCGGGAAAATTTCCAATCTGATGATCCATCACGATTTATGTACCCTCTGCTCTGGTTAAGAGGAGAAGAGAACGAAACAGAGGAAGTCATCAGAAATGAAATCCGGATAATGGATGAAGCAGGCAGCGCCGGATTCGTCGTAGAGTCAAGACCTCATAAAGATTATCTCGGAAACGGCTGGTGGCACGACTTGGGTATTTGTATCGATGAAGCAAAGAAATCCGGTATGAAAATATGGATATTCGATGAGGAGTATTTTCCTTCGGGTATTGCGGGGGGTAGGGTGCTCCGGAAAAACCCGGAAAAGTATCGTATGCGTGTCCTTGTCCGCCATTCCGATTTG
>SL_3KL_010_SEDDRAFT_10005121_pt1 | contig 11810 bp, 13 predicted proteins | sample SodLakKL_010_SED_2_FD_10381 | JGI IMG/M metagenome (IMG submission 10381)
AGATAGAGCGCCAGCACAGCCAGCAGGGCCGGCAGGCCACGCCGCACCCAGGCGTCGAGCAGATCGTTGTGGGCATGCCAGTAGCGGTCCAGGCCGGGCACTACCCTGCCCTGCTCCACCAACTCGCCCATGGCGTCGCGATAGCCGCCGTGACCGAGACCCATCCAGGGGGAGTGGGGGATCAGCAGCAGCGCTCCGCGATACATCTCCATCCGCGTCCCGACGGAGCCGTTTGGCTCACCGGCCAGATAGTCCGTCGCCTCCTCCATGGCCACGCCCACCCGCTTCTGCACCCCGCTCTGGGGCGCCAGGTAGAGGCCCGCCAGCACCAGCGCCACCGCACTCACCGTCAGCCAACGCCAGCGTGCCGGCCAGCTGCGCAGGTAGGCGCGATAGAAGACCAGGGTGGCGAGTGGCAGCGCCAGCCAACCGCCGCGGGTACCCGACAGCGCCGAGGCGATCAGGCCGCCCACCGCACCCAGCAGCAGCGCCACAAGCCAGCGTCGACGGCAGCTCTGTTGCCACGCCCACCCCAGGCCGGCCAGGCAGAGCAGTCCGGTCAGCAGGGCCAGATTGCCGAACAAGATGGCATTCACCTCACCATGACCGTTGGCTCGGCTGGCACCGGCAACGCCCGCCTGCCACAGCGCCCAGAGTCCGCAGCCACCCCCGGCCAGCGCGAGGCCACCCCACCACCAGGCCATCGGTGGGCGGAGCAACGTTGCCGCCGGCACCATGGCGGCAGCCAACAGGGCGGCCCCTGCCGTCGGCCAGGCCAGCCCCATTTCACCGTGCCATAGGCCGGTCGCCAGGTCCGCTGCGCCGACGCTCAGCAGCGCGGCCACGGCCAACCCCTGGGGCCACGTACACTCGATCGGCGCAGGGCGATGTGCCCAGCCCAGGCCGGCGACCAGAAGCAAGGCCAGCGGCGCCAGCCAGTACCCCTGGGGCAGCAGCAGCGGCCCGACTACAAGCAGCATCAGGACAAGGGCGCGCGCACCCGACCACTCCATAACAAGGGGCAAGGCTTTCCACTCCATGGGGGCCAATGTTTGTCTCGAGGATGACAGGGCTGGGCATCGTACCTGCCCCTCGCCTCAATATCACCCGGCAAGAGTGGCGCCGAGTGATATTGATACTCCCTCGGCTGCCGAACACTCGTCGTGGTCATGGGCAGTACCATCAATAGTCTCGACATCCATCGCAGTGGGACCAACCGCCCCAGCTATCAGGTCGCGGCGAACTGCTACGACCGCTTGCTCACCTTCGGCACCAAGACGCTGGAGGATGGCTCGTTGAGCTATGACTACGACAACCTCAAGGGCGAGCTGGCCGAGACATGGGAGGTCTCTGAGGATGGCCGCACCCTGACCTTTACCCTGCGAGAGGCCACCTTCTGGGACGGCCGCCCCGTCACCGCTCAGGATGTAAAGTGGTCGTTCGACCGCGCCGTGACCCTGGGCGGCTTCCCCACGACCCAGATGGCCGCCGGCTCCACCACCAGCCCGTAGCAGCTCGAGGCCGTCGATGAGAGGACCTTCCGCATCACCCTGCCCCACGCCTCCAAGCTGACCCTGCCCAACCTCACCACGCCGATTGCCATCTTCATCAATTCCGAGCTTGCCCTCGAGCACGCCACCGATGACGTGCCCCCCCCGCGATGCCATGGAGCTGGACGCGCACCCCGACGTGGCGGTGGTCAGCACGCCGATCGAGAACTGCCTCCACGTGCTGTGCCCCAACCTTCAGTTCGAGCCCTTTCAGGACGTGCGGGTCCGCCAGCCCATCGCCTGGGCCATTCCCTACGAGGCCATCATGCAGAACGCCGCCTACGGCCGCGGCGTCCCATGTGGGGCGGTGACAACAGCACCCCGGATGATATCCAGAGGCCCCAACCGTTCCCCCTAACACACCAACCTGGACAGGGCGCGCGCCCTGATGGCCGAGTCTGACTACCCCGATGGCTTCGAGGTGCCGCTCTCCTTCGACCTGGGCCAGGCCGACTGGGCCGAATCCACCGCCCTGCTGATCCAGGAAGCCCTGGGCCGGATCGGCATCACCGTGACCCTGGACCGAATTCCCGGCGCCAACTGGCGAACCCGCGCTCTGGTCGACAAGCAGCTGCCGCTGCCCCTGGATGATCCACGGCGGGTTATCCCTTCCCCGCGACCCGCCGGACCACCGCTGCTGGAGATGGAGCAGCTGGTCAAGACGTTCGGCAAAGCGGATGGTGCCGATGCCGTGCGTGCCGTCGATAGCCTCAGCTTCACGGTGCACGAGGGCGAGAGCCTGAATCCCCGCTGGAGTGCCAGGCGCTCGATCGCCGACCCGCTGATGCGACTGGGCAAGCTGTCACGTCACGATCGCTACCGGCACGTGGAGGAACTCGCCGAACGGGTCGGGCTGCCGGGCGATCTGCTCGACCGTTTCCCGCACCAGCTCTCGGGGGGCCAGAAGGCACGCGTGGGGATCGCCCGGGCCATCGCCGAGCGCTTCGACGTCTCGTGCACGCCGGTGCGCGAGATGGTCGCGCACCTGGCGGCCATGGGGCTGGTAATCAGACGCCCCAACCGCGGCAGCGCCTTCAGCCTGGACCCGCAGCATGTCAACGCACTGACGCCAGGTAAGAAGACATTCCACACCATCACCCCCGGCTTTCTGACCCAGGCGGGCCAGCCGCTGGGCCCCTTTGGCGTCATGGGAGCCTTCATGCAGCCCCAGGGCCAGATGCAGGCGGTGATGAACATGGTCGATTTCGCACTGAACCCCCAGGCGGCCCTGTATGCCCCACGCTGGCAATGGGCGGTCTCAAATTCCAAGCGCAACGCTATTGAAGGGTGCTCGGGCCGGTGACCGACTTCTTGAGCGGGCCGCGGGCATGACGTAGAGCGCGTTATAGATCGCTTCGTGTGAGACCTGGCGGGCAGTATCATCAGGGAGCATGCGATTATGTGCGGGCTATCTGCTCCGGTGACCAGACCTTGCGCAGCAGGGAAACCACCAGCTCGAACAGCTCGCCATCGAGATGCAGCTTGGGTCGACGGCGACACCGGCAGCGGGTCAGTCGGCCCCGGAAAGCGGCGAGACTGGCATCATAGGACTTGTCAGGCCTGGTCGTGTGGCGTGCCAGTTCCCGTGAGATGGTACTGGGCGCACGTCCCGATTGCCGCGCGATGGCCCGGATCGAGTGGTGAGCACGCATCAGCCTTCACCGCAAGCGATTTCCAAAAGTAGAGACAACGACCATGACGCAAACCGTGCCATCAAGAGCGACCGCCGCGCTTAAGAACCTGTTCATTGGCGATGCCCTCACCATGCCTGTGCACTGGTTCTATAACGTGCATGATATTGACCGCGCTTTTCCAGAAGGGATCACCACCTTTGAAGCCCCGCCCACACATCACCCCTCGTCTATTATGTCGATGCACTCCACCCACGGAGGCGGCCGAAAACGGGGAAATGAGAAGCCAGAACGTGAGGTCGTGGGCGACGTTATCCTTAAAGGTAAACAGGACTACTGGAACCGCCCAAACGTCCATTATCACCAGGGCATGCAGCCCGGTGATAACACGCTGAACGCTCACTGTGCGTTAACGCTAATGACAACCATGGCAGGCGCTAACCAGCACTATGACAGCGACGCTTTTTTAGACGCCTATATTCGGCTAATGACCGACGACATCCCCGCCCACCCAGACACTTACGCCGAGTCATACCACCGAGGTTTCTTCGCCAACCTGGAAAAAGGGTTGCCCCCAAAACGGTGCGCAGCCGTCACCCACGATACGCCGTCGATAGGTGGGTTAGTGACGATTGCGCCACTTGCGATTGGCGAACGCCTTGAGGGCACCTCACTGGCGGATACCCGCGCGCTGTGTCGTCAGCATCTTGCCCTGACGCATCCCGACAGCTTTCTGGCACAGGTGTGTGATGCCTATGTTGAGCTGATCGACGCGTTACTGTTTCGTAAGGTTCAAGAGAGCGCTGCCCAGGATGACAGCCACGTAAAGACATTGCTGCTCCAGGCAACCCGTGGTGTCTCAAAGCGGGATCTAACAACGCTCGTGGAAAGTGGCCGACCCGATCGGGAAGTTATCGGCAAGGTACTATCCCCCGCCTGCTATATCTCTGATGCATGGCCTGCGGTGCTATACCTGGCCTGCAAGTATTGTTCTCAAGAGCCTTCTCAAGGGCCCTTAACCGCCTTGCAGGCAAACGCATCAGTCGGTGGCGACAACGTACACCGAGGAGCCGTGCTAGGGGTTTTACTGGGACTGATTAACGGTAAATCAGATGAAGCGTTGTTTGCCCAGCTAACCGCGCACAGCACGATTAGCCGGGCAATAGAACAGCTTGTTCTATAGGCCGTCTTTGTGCGCTACCCTTACTAAGCTAAGCCGCGCACAAGCTAAGCCAAATCAAGAGCGCCGCTCCCACAACGTAACCTCCGAGAAACTATGCTGATATTTATGCATCGTCTCCCGGATCACGAAAGGCACTTTTTCAGGCTCGCTGATCATACGGAAATGTAGTTCCAGCAGCGCCTTCAAACCATCCAAGGTGCTGACGTTTTCGCCATCTTTCTTGAACCCACCAATCCACTCCGCCTTTGGTGTGTACTCTTCCAACCACGTATAGGGCGAGGCAATCATCAGAATACCACCGACGTTTATCCGCTTATGAATGGTCTGCAAAAACTGTGACGGCTTGTAGAGCCGGTCGATCAAATTCGCTGCCAATACCAAATCATAGCGACTGAACTTCGGCTTAAGGTTGCAGGCATCCCCCTGGTGAAAGTTCACTCGGTTCGCCACATCTTCCAGGCTCATGCTCGCCAACGTGCGCTCCTGATAGCTGACCAGTTCGCCCTCTTCTACACGGGTATAGCGCAGCACTTTTTGCTCCGCCATTTCAACACCCTGGCGAATAAAGCTGGCCGAAAAATCCACCCCGTCAACATGCTCAAACTCACGCGCCAACTCAAAGCTACAGCGCCCGCTAGCACACCCTAAATCCAAGGCACGCTTTTTCGGCTTATTAATCATGCTTGCCAGGGCTTTGCTTGCCAAAGCTTTCGGGAAGTTGGCAACGCCAATCCAGTCATCACCATAATGAAACTCGGCGTACTCGGCCATACGGGCATCGCTTTCATAGTAAGCGCTGGGCAGTTTGACCTGTGCCTCTGACACCACATAGCGGAAGCCCGCATGCTGGAAGAAGTGACGCCTAAACGCATAGCGGGCGCTAAGCCGTGTTTCATTACCACAGGAGATCCAGGAGCCACCTTTGATCAGGTTGTGCTGGTTATCAAACGTGGGCGTGGTGAAGTCATCATACAGCGGATGCACATCAAACCCTGGGAAGGGATAAGTGGGCGTTTCCACCCATTGCCACACATTGCCTACTACATCAAACCACTGGCCGTGCTGAAAGCGGGTTACGGGACACGAAGAAGCACCGTGATCCAAGTGCAGGTTGGCGTTGGCCGCCGCGTCACTTGCAAGCTCCGTTACGCCTGCCTCTGCCGCTAAGCGGTGCCACTCATCCTCGGTAGGCATACGCACCGGTTGGCCGGTTTGCTCGCTCTTCCAGTTACAAAACGCTTTCGCTTCGTGAAAGTTGACCTCAACCGGCCAGTCCCAAGGCATGGCTACTTCTTCGGTCATTAACCGAAGCTGCCACTCGTTCTTCCACACCCAGAAAGTTGGGTGAGTAGCCTTAGCAAACGTTCGCCAGCCCAGCCCTTCTTCCGACCAAAACGTATCGTTCAGGTAACCGCCGGCTTCCACAAACGTCAGAAACTCATTGTTGCTGACCAAGAACTGGCTAGCCTTGAATTCATCTACCTCCGCGTGGTGATGGCCATACTCATTATCCCAGCCGTAAAAAGCGTCATCGAAAGCTTTACCCAGCCTTACGTCACCTTTTGGCACCGCAATCAGGCTGTTTTCGGGTGGCTCCACACTCACTCTCACGGGCTCCCAGGCCGCCTGTGGCGTTACAAGGTGCAGCTGCTGCTGGCGGATCAATACAGACGACGTTTCAAGGTGGATACGTTCGTGCTCAATGCCCATCACAATGGGCCAGAACGGGCTATTCCAACCGATAGGCAGTGCAATAGGCAGCTCACGAATCAGCCCTACAACAGCCTCACGCACTTTATGCCGATACGCCATGACCTCATCGACGGACGGCCACTCGTAATGGTCATCGTTCAGGTCATCCCAGCTCATTTCATCCACGCCCACCGCGAAAATTGACTCCATATTCGGGTCGATGCGGGCCGGCAAGAGTTTAGCTAATACCAGCTTATTGACGAAGAACGTGGCGGTATGCCCGAGGTAAAAAATAAGCGGATGCCGAAGCGGGATAGACTTTCGGACATACGCCTCCTCGTTCACTAGGGTCGTAAACAGTGACTCGTAGCGGTCAAACGTCGCGGTAAAGCACGCCTCAATTGCTTGGCGCGTGGCATCAGGGTCATGACCTGCCAGCTCCACGGTGCGGGGGAAAAGAGCGGAGGATGTCGGCTGCTGAAGCCCAGTAAGGGAATGCGTGGAGGTCATGGTAACGAGCGCCTTTCGTTTCCTGAATTTAAGCAACAAGTGCAGCACTTGCGGTGTCTAGTGTTGTTGAGCAATCCATCAGGTACACCTGTGCCGGTGTCCGATAACCGAATCGCTTTCATGGGCGATCATTCAACTTTTTCACCACCTTGCGTACCTCGGAATTAGTGACCAGCGTGATGATCTGCACTGCCCCGCGTCGAGGTGTCAGGGGTCGTATCATGGCGGCCTTCGTGAGTTCCGCTCTGATGCGAAGCAGGCGGGCCGCCAAGAGATAGCCACAGCGTCGTTCAACGGGCGTGACGAGTCCCGATTGCTTATGACCATTTAGCAACGTGTCGCCTTCCCAGTGGCCAATGGTGAGCAGGTCATCCACCTCCGCTGGTCGGTGCTCAATGCCGACCCGATTAGGGATCTTGCCAAATCCGTCACCTTTGGCATGGGCACGGTGCTTACTGCGCCTCTTGGGCTGTCGCAGGCACTGCCAGAGGTCGACACCGTACGCCTTGACATGCCAGATCAAGGAGTAGATCCACCGGTGGCTTATGCCCATGCCCGCCAACGGCGTCATAAAGCAGCTGATTTGCTCCGGACTCCATTCCTCGCGCAGTCGGCCGGCAACGGCAGTGATCATGCTGGGTAAGCGCTTCGTCCGATTCCAGGCTGTCCGGCGACGATCATCGCTGAGCGCCTGCGATTGGTCCAAAATGCTGCGGTTATTCTATGAATCCAGGAACGACAAGGGTGCATACAGGAAAACGCGTAGGGACATTAAAAACCAAAAACTCATACAAAATCTACCATAAGTTATACAAAAATGCGAAGTGGTCCATGAAATTCGGACCAGACGCTAAGCTCTGATCAGACCGGCCAGGAGGGCCTGATCATGAGCAAGAAACGTCGGCAGTCTCAGCTGCTGGGCATCAGCCGCTCGTCGCTGCCCGACGCAGCTCCAGTCGCCGCTCGTAGAACCCCTTGACGACGAGGGTCACCAGTACCAGGCAGCCGCCCACGATCGCCAGGGGAGTCGGCTGCTCAGCGATGATCCACCAGGCCAGGAAGGTGCCCGCCACCACCTCGAGCAGCAGCAGCAACCCCACCTCGGCGGCGGGAAGATAGAGGGGCCCGCGCTGCAGCAGGGTCACCCCGCAGGGCACGATGACCAGACACAGCACCCCCACCACCGCCAGCTGATTCGGGGCGGGCAGCGAGACGCCATCGCCCAGCAACAGCACCAGGCTGGCGCCACCCCCGACGATCAGGCCGTTGAAGGTGAGCATCGGGCTCATGTCAACGCCCGGCCGAGTGCGGCAGAGCGTGAAATTCAGCGCCAGGGTGAAGGCCGCCAGGAAGGCGAACGCATTGCCAACCCAGGAGCCGGCATCGATATCGTCGATCACGATCATGGCGATACCGGCCAGGCAGACCCAGATCGCCACCCAGGTGCGTCTCGGCAGGCGCTCCTTGAGAATCAGCCAGGAAAGGCCGGCGGCGATCAGGGGGGACGTGGCCAGGATGAGGAGCACGTTGCCGGCCATAGTGTACTGGTTACCGAGCACGAAGCCGCAGGTCGTCAGGCTGAACAGCAGCGCCACGGCGATGCCGGTGCCGCCGCAACGACGATACGCCGCCAGGGTGCTGCGACCATGTCGCACCAGCACGATCATCAGGAAGCCCAGCGCCGACAGGAAACCGCGCCACATCAGGATCTCGGCATCGGGCAGGTCGGCGAGCTTGATCAGCAGGGCGTCGGGCGCCATGATCAGCGCCCCGCCCCCGGTGAGCAGCAACCCCTGCTGGCGATGGGAGAGCGTGTGAAACGGATTCGTCAGGGAGGTCAAGCGCGCTTCTCCAGCAAACCTATCAGCTCCGGCACCGCCATACCTTGATCCTCCACGCCGCTGTAGAGGGCGTGCACGGCCTCTGCCAGCGAGCTGACGCTGAGACAGGGAACCGAGAGCCGCACGCTGTCGCTGGACGAGATCGAGTCTTCGCCACTGATTCACGCCGAGCTTCGGCACCCGGAGGGCCCGGCAGGCCGCTTCTCCAGGGTGGATCTCGATACCCTCCTGGGCGACCACGGCCTCTCGGAGGCCGATCATCGCCCATGACGGCTACACGACCTTTCTCGCCCCGCAGCAGCGACGCGAGAAACAGTACCTCTTCGTGACCCGCCTGAATGGCGAGCCCATCGCCCTCGACGATCTCGGCCCCTTCATGCTGATAGTGCCCGACGATGTGGAGGCGGCCCGCGAGGGCACCGAGCCCATGACTCGCTGGATCTGAGCCATCCGGGAGGTGAGTGCCAGGTGAGGCGCCTGGCGAGAAAACCCCTCGTTCTCCTGGTGACCTATCTCTTCATCGTCTGGGTCTGCCTCATCGCCTTCGGGGTGTATCTCTCCGAGGCCCGGCGGCTGATAGGGGCCAACTACACCGCCATGGTCACCGATGTGGTGCGTGCCCAGGAGGACCCGGAACGCTTGCGCCTGATCCTCGACAGCCCGGATTCCATACATCTGGATCAGCTCAACGACCTGCTGTGGCGCATCCACTTGCGCATGCAGGGGGTCAAGCGTCAGCTCGAGCGCAGCGAGATCGCGCCTGCCCGATACCAGCCGCTGATCGATGAGCTCGACAGCATCGACCGCCAGCTGCCCGCGCTGGAAGAGGCCATCGCCAACGTCAGCAGCGCCCGGGGCATGCCCCAGGCGGAGCGCCGCGCGCTGTTGAACCTGGGGCTGGAGCCTGGGCCTACAGCGAACTCAACGAGCTGCTCCATCGGGCGTCGGCCGAGCAGCGACGCCTGATGCAGCGCCTGACCCTGGCGCTGGCCGCGCTGCTGCTGATGCTGGTGGTCGCCATCGGCCTGGCCCTGCTTCATTCAGTTAGCGTTCCCGTCCTGGAAGGGCTTGGACGGCAACTAAGGAGGCTGGAAGAAGACGTCGAGCAGTAAGGCCAGCGAATTTAAGGGCCTGACCCCGAGGGGGGGTTAGAACGCGGCGACTTCGTCGGCCGTCAGTTCGCGCCATTTGCCGGGGGGCAGGTCGCCCAGCGCCAGCGGACCGATGGATTCCCGATGCAGGGCGGCGACGTGGCAGCCGATGGCGGCGAACATCCGCTTCACCTGGTGGTACTTGCCTTCATAAAGGGTCAGTTCGGCCACGGTGGGCTCGCGCATGGAAAGCTCCGCCGGGCGGGTGGGCCGCTCCTCGCCATCCAGCATCACGCCCTCGGCGAAGGTCGCCACGGCCCGCTCCAGGGCCTCGCCTGCCAGCGGCTCGTCCAGGGTGACCCGGTAGACCTTGCCGAAACGATGCTTTGGGGAGGTGACCCGGTGGGACCACTGGCCGTCGTCGGTAAGCAGCACCAGGCCGGTGGTGTCCACGTCCAGGCGGCCCACGGTCTGCAGGCGCTCCACCTTGGGCAGCTCGACCAGGTCGATGGCTCGCGGGTAGAGGGTTCGCCGGGCGGTGCACTCCACCCCGGCGGGCTTGTGCAGCATGAGATAGCGCAGCCCCACCAGCGCCAGCGGCTCCTCGTTCCAGGCCACGCGGTTGTCTTCGCCGATCTGGGTGGCGGGGTTCTTGACGATCTCGTCGTCGACGCTGACTTCGCCGCGGTGCAGGGCCTTCTTGGCCAGGCTGCGGGTGAGTTCAGTGGTCTCGGCGAGAAAACGATCCAGACGCATCAGTAGCCGACTCCATCGGATAGGGTGAAATGATCGGCGTCGCGCCAGGCGGGAAACTTCTCGCGGAAGGCCTTGAGCTCGTCGAGGGAGAGAGTGCCGGTCTTGACGAAGGCCTTGCCTTCCGGCTCATCGATCAGCGCCTCGCCCTTGGCGTCGATCAGCATGGAGTCGCCGGCGTAGGGCAGCCCCTTGGCGTCCTCGCCGACGCGGTTCACGCCGATCACCGGGCAGAGGTTCTCGATGGCGCGCGCCTGCAGCAGGATGCGCCAGGGGTGACGCCGCGGCGCCGGCCAGTTGGCCACGCAGAGCAGGGCATCATATTCGAAGTGTTCGTCCGGCGCCGGCTGCTGACGCAGCCAGACCGGGAAGCGCAGGTCATAGCAGACGCTGAGCAGGAGTCGGAAGCCCTTGAGCTCGACGATCACCCGCTCATGGCCCATGGCGTAGCGCTCGTGCTCGCCCGCCATGCGGAAGAGGTGGCGCTTGTCGTAGGTGGCCAGCGAGCCGTCGGGGCGCGCCCAGGCCAGGCGGTTGAAGTAGTGGCCGTTTTCGACCACCGCCACGCTGCCGGTCACCACACAGCCGCGCTGCCAGGCCTGTTCCCGCAGCCAGGCCACGGTCTGACTTTCGGCCATGGGCTCGGCCATTTCCCGGGAATTCATGGTGAAGCCGGTGGCGAACATCTCGGGCAGCACGATCAGGTCGGTATCGGCCTGGCCGAGGTCGCCGAGGATCTCTTCCAGATTCCGGCGGTTGGCCTCGGGGTCTTCCCAGCGCAGGTCGCACTGCACCAGGGTCGCTCTCAGTTCGCTCATGGGGGCGCTCCTGCTCCGGTGGGTCTCAGGGCGCTAGCGTAACCCAGGCCCGGGGCCACGTCAGCCGCTCCCGTGGCGGCGTGCCCGATAGGCTGCTAACGTACTCGCTCCGTTTCCACCGCCCTTCCGAGGCCCCATGCCCCCATCGCCCACTACCGCCCCCGATCGGGAGCCCGCCAAGGGGGTCGCCTTCGGCCTCTCCGCCTACATCATGTGGGGCTGCTTTCCGCTCTTCTTCGCCCTGTTCCAGGGAGTGCCGGCCTTCGAGATCCTGATCCACCGGATCCTCTGGTCCTGCCTGTTCCTGGTGGGGCTGGTCACCCTGCTGAGGCGCTGGGCACCGATCCGCAAGGCCCTGAGCGAGCCACGCCGGCTGGGCACGGTGCTGGGCTCTATATCTACTCGGTGGAGACCCGCCAGGTGCTGCAGGCGAGCCTGGGCTACTTCATGACGCCGCTGGTCAACGTGGCGCTGGGGATGCTGGTGCTGCGCGAGACCATGCACCGCCTGCAGGCGGTGGCCGTGGGGCTCGCCGCCGCGGCCATCCTGATCCAGCTGGTGATGCTCGGCCAGCTGCCCTGGATCAGCCTGGCGCTGGCCTTCTCCTTCGGCACCTACGGGCTGCTGCGCAAGCAGGTGCCCCTGGACGGCCTCTCCGGGCTCTTCGTGGAGACCCTGCTGCTGCTCCCCCTGGGGCTTCTGGCGCTCGGCTGGCTGGTGCAGGTCGACCTCTCCCACTTC
>SL_3KL_010_SEDDRAFT_10005122_pt1 | contig 11808 bp, 7 predicted proteins | sample SodLakKL_010_SED_2_FD_10381 | JGI IMG/M metagenome (IMG submission 10381)
GATCTCGACGAGGACGCGCTGGTGACCATCCTGACCGAACCGAAGAACGCCCTGGTCAAGCAGTACCAGCGGCTCTTCGAGATCGAGGGGGTGGAACTGGCCTTCACCGACGACGCGCTGCGCGCCATCGCCAAGCGGGCGATTGCGCGGAAGACCGGCGCGCGGGGCCTGCGCTCGATCATGGAGGACATCCTGCTCGACACGATGTTCGAACTGCCGGGCATGACCAATGTCGAGAAGGTGCTGGTCAACGAGGAAGCGGTGAATGCCGACGGCCGGCCGCTGCTGATCTATTCCGAGGCCAAGCGCGAGCCGGCCTCGGCCCGCTGAGCGCCACCGCGGCGAGACCGGCCCCGGCCCGCGCCGGGGCCTTTTTTCATGCGACCGGCGGCAGTGTCACCTCGACCATCCGTGGCCCGCGCTGGGTCCCCAGGGCCGGGACGATATCCCGCTTCGTGCAGCGCGCGAAGGGCAGCCCGCAAGCGGCTGCGAAAGCTTCGAAATCCGGAGGCACCGGAGTGCAGCCGAGGGGCTCGGTCCCGGCCTCGCGCATGGCACTCGCGATCTCGCCGAAACCGCGATTGTTGAGGACGAAGAAGGTGATGTCGAGCCGCTCCTCGACCGCGGTGAGAATCTCGCCCGGCGCGAACATCAGCCCGCCATCGCCAATCAGGCAAAGGACCGACGCTTCCGGTGCGGCGAGCGCGGCGCCAACGGCCGCCCCCGTCGCGTAGCCGAGCGCGCCGTAGCCCGTCGCGGCATTGAACCAGCCGCCGGGACGGTCGTGGTCGTGGTAGAGGTTGGCGGCATAGATCGCCTGCGTCGAATCGCCGACGACGATCGCCCCCGGACGCGCCGCGCACAGGGCCTCAAGCATCCGCAGATCCGCCTGCATCGCGTCGGAGAGCGTTGCGCGCGCCGCCACGCGCGCGCGCCCGGCGCGCTGCGGGCCGTCGGCGGCCGGCGTGGTCCGTCCGTAAAGCTGCGGCAGCAGCGCGCGCGCATCGCCCTCGAGCACCACCGCCGCCGGGTGACGGGAAAGCTGAGTGGCGCAGAGGTCGATCCGCACCATCTGCGACAGTTCGGGCAGCCACCCGCCGCCATACATGTCGAAATCGGTCGGACCGAGTTCCGAACCGGCGACGAGGATCGCGTCCGCTCCCCGGATCAGGTCGCGCACCGGCTCGAGGCTGGGGCTTGCCGGGACGGTCAGCGGATGGCCGTGCATCAGCCCGCGGGCATTCACGGTCTGGACGACCGGCGCGCCCAGGGCCTCGGCGCAGGCGCGCAGCTCCGCCTCCGCCCGGCGACACCCGCCACCCGCGACGATCACCGGCTTTCGGGAGGTGGTGAGGATTTCCCTCGCTCTTTCAATACACAACGGCTCCTTCGTCACGGTCGTTGCCGCTGTCTCTACTGCCGCCACCGGAGCGTCCATCAGGTCGAGCGGGATCTGCAGGTGTACCGGTCCGCCACGGCCAGAGGTCAGCGCCCGGCCCATCCGGGCAAGGATCTCCGGCAGCGCCTCGGCATGATCGAGATGAAAGGCGGGGCCCAGGCTGGCGGTCAGGGCGAGTTGGTCGGGCAATTCGTGAAGATGGCCCAGCCCCTTGCCCAGTGTCGGGCGCGCGTTCACCCCCGAGATCACCAGCATCGGAACCGAATCGGCGCGCGCCTGCGCCATCGGCGTGAGGATGTTCGTCACCCCCGGCCCGGTGATCACCAGCGCCACGCCGAATCGCCCCGAAACCCGCGCATAACCGTCGGCCATGAAGCCCGCACCGGCCTCNTGACGGGCGGTGACATGGCGGATGCTCGAGCCGTGGAGCGCGCGATACAACTCGATCGTGTGCACGCCGGGGATCCCGAAGACCATCTCGACATCGAGGGATTTCAGCCACTCGACAAGGCGTTGCGCGACGGTCCTCATGCCGCTTCCCGCTGCGCGAACGCGGCGATCCGGGCGCAGGCCTCCTCCGTGACCGCGTCGCTCGCGTTGAGCGCGAGGCGCAGCCATCCCTCGAGCGCGCGGCCGAAGGACGCCCCCGGCATCGCGGCGACTCCGGTCGCCTCCAGCAACGCCAGGGCGAAGGCCTGCGAATCCACCGATAGCGCGCGGATGTCGAGCAGCGCGAACATCCCCGCCTGCGGGACATGCACGCGCAGCCCCGCCACGCCGTCGAGCCGGGCTTGGATCAGCCGGGCGCGGCGGGACATGCGTTCGGCCATGGCGCGGGCGGTGTCGGGCGGAGCGCGCAGGGCCTCGGCGGTCATGTCGGCGATGAACGGCTGCGAGCCGAAGAGCATGGTTTCGGAGACCGGCAGCGCCCGGCGGCAGAAGGCTTCGGAGGCGCAGAGCCAACCCGACCGGAAGCCCGGCGCGGCGTGCGATTTCGAGATCGAGGCGGCGACGATCACGCGATCCTCGAAGGTGGAATCGTGCAGCGCCGAGGTGAAGGCGACGCCGTCATGGGTGAGGTCCTGATAGACCTCGTCCGAGACGACCCAGAGATCGTGGCGCGCCGCGAGGTCGCAGATCGCCGACAGATCCTCGGGCGCCAGCACGGCGCCGGTGGGATTGTGCGGCGTGTTGAGAAAGATCGCGCGCGTCGCCGGGGTGATCCGGCGCGCGACATCCGCGGCCTGCAGGCGGAAGCCCGCCTCGGGCCGCAGCGCGACCGGCACGGGCGTCGCACCCGAGGCGCGGATCAGCGCCTCGTAGGTCGCGTACATCGGATCGCCGAGGATCACCTCGCAGTCCGGCTCGCAGATCACGGCGAAAGCAAGGTAGAGCGCGGTCTGCGTGCCGGGCAGACAAAGGAAACGATCGGGGTTTATGTCCCGCCGAAGGTACGACGTGTATCTATCTGACAAGGCATTCAGAAGGCCAGCATCACCGCGGCCGTTCGAATAGCCGGTGCGGCCGGCCTGCATGGCACGGGCGGCGGCGGCGATCAACTCCGGCGACGTCGGGACATCGGGCTCGCCGATGGTGAGGTTGATCACCTCCTCGCCGCGCGCGCGCCGGGTCTGGGCGGCGGCATGGAGCACCCATTTCTCCGAGCCGAGCCCGGCCAGGCGGTCGGTGATCGGGGCGTAGCGCATGTCAGTCCTCCAGCGGCAGATCGAGCAGGCGGGAGAAGGCGGAGAGCGCCAACGCCGGCAGGTCGATGTTGGAAAAGTGATCGGGAAGCGCCGCCGCCTCGATCCACAGCCCGTCGATCAGCGCGTTGCCGGCGATCGCATGGGCGCGGATCGTGACCGGATCGGCGGGCCGGCCGGCCGCACGCAAAGCATCGGAGATCAGCCCCTCCAGCCGTTCGCGAAAGGCGAGATAGGTCGCTGCATGCACCCGGCGCATCGCTGCGTCGCGCGGCACCAGTTGCATCGCCGCAGCCCAGAGCGCCATCGCCCGCGGACCGGTCACCGGCGGCGAGACACTGGCGGCGATGAACCCGCGCAGCCGGGCAATCGGGTCGTCGGGCAACTCGTCGAGGCGCGCGGCGGCAGCCTCGGTCAGGCCCGTCATCAGCGATTCGTGCGTCGCGGCAACGAGGTCCTCCTTGGTCGAGAAATAGTGCCGAATCAGGCCTGGCGTGACGCCGGCGCGCGCGGCGATGGCGCGCACGGTGGCGGCCTCCGGTCCGCCCTCGGCGATCAGGTATTTAGTCGCGTCGATCAGCGCCGCGCGCCGGGCCACTTCGCCGGCGCGCTGGAAGGAGCGGCGCGCGCTCATCGCGGGCCTCCGGCATGCTTGTTGCCGCCCTCGGATCCTGAATTCAACTGCTGCATCGCGCCCTCTTGTTATACGTTTGCATAACTTTGGCCGGGACGCCCGGCAAGGGGTCAGAAGAGCGGCGAGGCGCCCTCGGTCGCGGCGGCGGCCTGCTGCCGGAAGAGCGCGAACAACTCCCGCCCGATCCCGAACTGGTTGACCGAGAGGTCCGGGGCCGCCGGGGCGCGCGCGTCGAGGTCGGGGACGCGCGCCTCGAGCCGGCCGGCGGTGGCGTCGAGACGGATTAGGTCGCCGTCGCGCAGACGGGCGAGCGGGCCGCCGGCGGCGGCCTCGGGCGCGACATGGATCGCGGCGGGCACCTTGCCGCTCGCCCCGGACATCCGCCCGTCGGTGACGAGCGCCACGTTCAGCCCCCGGTCCTGCAGGACCGCGAGGATCGGCGTCAGGCTGTGCAGTTCCGGCATGCCGTTCGCGCGCGGCCCCTGAAAGCGGACTACAACGACGGTATCTTTAGTAATTTCATTGGACTGGAAAGCTTTCTTCACGTCAACCTGATCGTGGAAGATGCGCGCGGGCGCCTCGATCACCTGGCGTTCGGGGGCCACTGCCGAGGTCTTGATCACCGCCTCGCCCAGGTTGCCAGAGAGGTGCTTCAGCCCGCCGGTGGGCTGGAACGGGTCCGCGGCCGGGCGCAGAATGCGGTCGTTGAGGCTTTCGCCGGAACCGGGCAGCCAGGCGAGTCCCGCCTCGGTCAGTTTCGGCTCTTCGGTATAGCGCGCCAGGCCCGACCCGGCGATCGTCTCGACATCGTCGTGCAGCAGGCCCGCCGCGAGAAGCTCGCCGATGAGGAAGCCGAGCCCGCCCGCGGCGTGGAAATGGTTCACGTCGGCGAGGCCGTTCGGATAGACCCTGGCCATCAGCGGCACGATCCCCGAGATCTCGGCGAAGTCGGCGAGTTCCAGGTCGATCCCGGCGGCGCGGGCCATGGCCGGCAGGTGCAGGACCAAGTTGGTCGAACCCCCCGTCGCCATCAGCCCAACGATGCCGTTGACGAAGGCGCGCTCGTCGAGGATGCGGCCGATGGGGCGGTAGTCGTTGCCGAGTGCGGTGATCGCCGCGGCGCGGGCGACGGCGGCGTCGGTCAGGGCGGCGCGCAGGGGCGTGCCGGGGTTGACGAAGCTCGTGCCGGGCAGGTGCAGGCCCATGAACTCCATCAGCATCTGGTTGGTGTTGGCGGTGCCGTAGAAGGTGCAGGTGCCGGGGCCGTGATAGCTGGCCATCTCGGCCGCCATCAGCTCGGCACGCGTGGCCCTGCCCGCGGCGAAGGCTTGGCGAACCTTGGCCTTTTCGTCGTTGGGCAGGCCGGAGGTCATCGGGCCCGCGGGGACGAAGACCGCCGGCACGTGGCCGAAAGTCGCCGCGGCCATGATCAGCCCCGGCACGATCTTGTCGCAGACCCCCAGCCAGAGCGCGGCGTCGAAACAGTCGTGGCTCATCGCCACCCCGGCCGAAAGCGCGATCACGTCGCGGGAGAAAAGGCTCAGCTCCATCCCCGCCCGGCCCTGGGTGACGCCGTCGCACATCGCCGGCACCCCGCCCGCGACCTGCGCCGTCGCACCGACGGCGCGGGCGGCGGCGCGGATGCGGGCGGGATACTCCTCGAACGGCTGATGCGCCGAGAGCATGTCGTTATAGGCGGTGACGATCCCCAGATGCGGCGCGTGGCCCTCGGCCATAGCGCGCTTGTCCTCGCCGGTCGCGGCATAGGCATGCGCCTGGTTCGAACACGACAGATGCGCGCGCGCGGGTCCGGCCTCGGCCGCGCGCGACAGGCGTTCGAGATAGGCCCGACGCCGGTCGCGCGACCGGGAACGGATCCGGTCGGTTATGTCGAGGAGGCGGGGATCGGTGGGCATGGCGTCCTTTCTGGTTGCTGCGCCAAACGTCGCTGCGTCGAACGTCGCTCTGTCGAACATAGTGGATAGCGCTAACATCGCAAGTGCCGCAGCGTCAGCCTTGCACCCGGCGCAAGGCGGAGTTGCCACTTTGGCGGATGTATTTTCTGCAGCGCAGCATTACTTGGGCGGAAGGTTTCAGGGTTGCGCCTCAAGACCTTGCCATGAGGGCAGGCCGGCGTTTCACCCGCAAAGCAGGAGAAGACCATGAACCGAAACGAAGCGCTGCCACAAGGCCCGCGACAATTCGAAATCGTGGATGTCGTCGCGATCGAGCGGCAGGCCCGCGCGATGCAGGCGGAAGCGATGGCGGGGCTGATCCGATCGGCCTGGCGCTGGATCGGGACCCGGTTGCGCCGCGCGCCGATCGGCCAGACCGCCTGAGCCGACGACAAGCGCCCCGCACGTGCAGACCCCGCGCCGGGTGGCGCGGGGTTTCGACTTTCACCCGGTCCGGTCGGGCGATAAGGCTGAAGCGCATCCGCCGAACGAGCCGCCATGACCCAGCCCGACCCCGCCCTGCCCCGCATCCGCCTGCGCCCGAAGGTGCAGGCCCGCGCCATCCGCCACGGCTTCCCCTGGGTTTATGCCGACGAACTCGTGCTCGACCGGCGGACGCGGGCGCTGGCGCCCGGCGCGCTGGCGGTGCTTGAGGATGCCGAACGCGCGCCGCTCGGGCTGGTCACGATCAACCCGACCTCGAAGATCGTCGCGCGGATGCTGGACCGTGAGCTCTCGGCACAGATCGACGCAGCCTGGCTGACCGCCCGGATCGCGCGCGCGCTGGAGCTGCGCGAGCGCCTTTACCCCGACCCCTTTTACCGGCTCGTCCATGCCGAGGCCGATGGCCTGCCCGGTGTCGTCATCGACCGGTTCGGCGAGGCGGCGGTGATCCAGCCCAACGCCGTCTGGGCCGAAGTCCGGATCGGCGAGCTGGTCGAGGCGCTTGTGTCGGTGACCGGCGTCGGAACGGTGGTCAAGAACGGCACCGGCCGAGCCCGCACACTGGAAGGTCTGCCGGAAGAGACGCAGGTGCTGCGGGGCCGCGCCGAGGCGCCGGTGCCGGTGCCGATGAATGGCGCGACCTATCTCGCGGACCTCACCGGCGGGCAGAAGACCGGGCTTTTCTACGACCAGCGNCCGAACCACGCCTTCGCCGCGGGACTGGCGAAGGGCGGGCGCATCCTCGATGTCTTCTGCCATGTCGGCGGCTTCGCGCTGGCGGCACTGGCGGCAGGTGCAGAGCATGCGCTCGCGGTCGATTCCTCGGCGCCCGCGCTGGACCTGGCCGAGGGTGGTGCGCGTGCCACCGGCGTGAACGCGCGTTTCGAGACGCGGCGTGGCGACGCCTTCGCCGTGCTGGAGGCGCTGGCGGCCGAGGGGGCGCGTTTCGACCTCGTCGTCTGCGACCCGCCGGCATTCGCCCCGAACCGCCAGGCGCTCGAGGCCGGCCTGCGCGCCTATGAGCGGCTGGCACGACTGTCCGCGGCGCTGGTGGCACCGGGCGGGTTTCTTGGCCTCTGCTCCTGCTCGCATGCCGCCGACCTCGCCGCCTTCCGCACCGCGTGTTCGCGCGGGATCGGCCGGGCCGGCCGCTGGCCGCAGCTTCTCCAAACGGGCTTCGCCGGGCCCGACCATCCGCAGCTGCCGCAACTTGCCGAAAGTGGCTATCTCAAGGCGCTCTTCTTCCGGCTCGACTGACATGCGGGTGATGCTCGACACCTGCGTGCTCTATCCGGCGGTGCTGCGCGACTTCCTGCTGGCGCTGGCCGCGCGCGGGCTGTTCACGCCGCTCTGGTCCGACGGGGTGGCGGGCGAGTGGCTGCACCTCGTCGCGCGGCGAAATCCGCAGGAACGGGACGAAGTGGCGGCGCTTCTGCGCCGGATGTCGGCGCGCTGGCCTGAGGGGCGGGTGCCGCCGGGCGCGCCGGGGCTCCTCGAACTGCCCGATCCGGCCGACCGACACGTGCTTGCCGCCGCGATTGCAGGCGCGGCCGAGCTTATCCTGACCGACAACTGGCGCGATTTTCCCCGCCGGTCGCTGGCACCGCACGGGCTGACAGCGCTCCCGCCCGACGATTTCGTCCTGCGACTCTGGCTCGGGGCGCCGGGGATCGTCGCCGAGGAGGTGGCGGCGCGCTGGCCCGGGCTCGCCGGACGACCGCTGCGTCAGGCACTGCGCAGGGCGGGCCTGCCCCGGCTGGGAAAGGCGCTGGAGCACTGACCTTTCAGCCGCGCCGCGCGCGCAACCGCTCGAACAGTGCATCGATCAGCCGCAGCAGTTCGCGCCGCTGGATGGGTTTCATCAGGTAGAGGTCGTCCGAGCGCAGCCCGTTGCCGTTGACTGCGGCTTCGTTAGCATAGCCCGACATGAAGACGATCCCAAGCTCTGGCGCGCGACGCTTGAGTTCCTGCGCCAGCGCCGGACCCTGCAGGCTACCCGGCATTACAACATCGGTGAGCAGGATGTCGAAGGGCGCGTCGGCATGATCGAAAGCGGCGAGCGCAACATCGCCGGTCGCTGCCTCGACGACGCTGTGGCCGTGCTCGGCAAGGATCCGCGCAACCGTGCGGCGCACCGCCTCCTCGTCCTCGACCAGCAGGATGCGCGCGCCGCCGAGCGCCGGATCGATCAGACCCGCGACCTGCGAAGGCGTCGCCCGATCAGCGCCGTCGTCCTCGGCGGGCAGCAGCATCCTGACCGTCGTGCCCACGCCCGGCTCGCTGTAGATGCGCAGCGCCCCGCCTGACTGGCGCACGAAACCATGCGCCATGGCCAGGCCCAGCCCGGTGCCCATATGCGGCCCCTTGGTGGTGAAGAAGGGCTCGATCACCTTGTCGAGGAGGTCGCGCGGAATCCCAGTGCCGGTGTCGCTGACCGCCAGCATCACGTAGCGGCCGGGCGCCAGTTCCTCGCCGCGCTCGGTGATGTAGCTCTCGCTCACCCGCATGTTGGCGGTCTCTATCGTGAGCCGCCCGCCCTCGGGCATGGCGTCGCGGGCATTGACCACGAGGTTCAGCAGCGAACTCTCGACGAAGGCGGGATCGGCGCGGGTGTTCCACAACCCGGCGGCGAGTGCGGTCTGCATGTCGATGTTCTCGGGGATGGCGCGGCTGAGCAGCCGGCTCATGGCGTTGACCGTCTCGTTGAGATTGATCACTTTCGGCGCCAGGTGCGAACGGCGAGCGAAGCTCAGGAGCCTGCGCGTGAGTTCTGCGCCGCGCAGGCAGGCCTGGACGATCTCGTTTCCGTATTCGTCGGTCCGCTGCGGGTCCGCGGCCTCCATCGCCAGTTCGGCGTTACCCATTATCACCGCCAGCAGGTTGTTGAAGTCATGCGCGATACCGCCGGCGATGCGGCCGATCGATTCCATCTTCTGCGCCGAGTGCAGCTGTTCCTCGAGCCGCGTTCGCTCGGTGACATCGTCGAAGCTGCCGATTACCCGCAACGCCCTTCCGCTGTCGTCGCGCAGCGCGACCACGCGTTCCTCGACATGAGCCCAGGTACCGTCGCCGCGCTTCATCCGATAGGCGATGCGCCAGCGCGTGTCCCTGCCGTGCAGGAAGTCGCTGAAGCCACCCATGACGCGCGGCAGGTCGTCGGGATGCACCGCCGACCGCCAGGGCGAGGGCACGGCACGCTCGCCGACCCAGTCATGGCCGAAATGCTGCTTCATCCCCTCGCTGAAGACCATCACGTTGGTTTCGGGATGGTATTCCCAGACCGCATCCGCCGAGACCTCGACGATCGCCCGCATCCGGGCTTCCTCGCGGTGCAATTCACTCACGTCGAAAAGCATGCCGACCAACCGTACCGGCCGCCCCGCCGCGTCGCGCAACGCCAGCGCCCGGCTGATCACATGCGCAATGCTGCCGTCGGCACGGAACAGGCGGTATTGCGCCTCGTGCAGTTCGGGGAAATCGTCGCCCCGTCGCAGCGCGCGCGCGGCCTTCGTCAGGATGTGCCTGTCCTCGGGGTGGACGCGCTCGATGAAGCGCGCCGAATCGCCGGGAAACTCGGACGGATCGTAGCCGTAGCGTGCCAGCGCCGCACCGCTCCACTGCATCCGGTCGCTGGCGATGTCCCAGTCGAAGATCACCTCGCGCGAAGCTTCTGCGGCAAGGCGCAACCGCTCCTCGCTCTGCCGTTGCGCGGTGATGTCGACAAGCGCGGCGAAGGCACGCCGCGGGTTTCCATCGGCATCGCGCAGGACGATCATGCGCTCCTGCACGTTCGCCCAGCTGCCGTCTCCGCGGCGCAGCCGGTATTCGAGGATGGTGCTGCGCTCCTTTCCGTCCAGCAGGTCGAAGAAGTCCCGAACCGCGCGGTCGCGATCCTCCGGGTGGAAGTATTCGACAAGCGGGGTCGGGATCGCATGCGCGCCGACCAGGTCGATACCGAAGACGGTGCGAAACCCCTCGCCGAAGTTGATCACGTTGCGCTCGGGATCGATTTCGAGCACCGCATCCGATGAGATCTCAACCAGGGCGTGCTCACGCTCGGCCTCGGCCCGGGCGGCGGTGACATCGACTATCACGCCGATCTTCCGGCGCACCACGCCGGCGTCGTCGCGCAGCACGCGAGTGCGGTCCTCGACGACGGCGTAGCTGCCATCGGCACGACGGAAGCGGTATTCGTTGCTCAGTTGGTCGACTCCGTCGGCTTCGGCACGCTCGAGCGCGGCGACGACACGGGCGCGATCCTCGGGATGGACGAGTTCGACCCAGTCGTCGTTCATCCGTGCCAGCACCTCGGGATCGTGCCCGTAACGGGTGCGGAACCCCTCGCTGCACCAAGTCTCGCCGGTCGTGGCGTCGAGGTCCCAGATCACGTCGCTGACCAGATCGGAGACGACGCGCATCCGCTCCTCCGCGCGCACGCGGGCGGTGATATCGGCGAGGCAGTGGACGACCCGGTTCGGCGCGTCCACCCGGTTGCTGAACGCAAGGCGTTGGATCACCCGGATCGGGCGCCCGTCGGCGGTACGCACCGGCAGTTCGCAAGGCGCCGGCGGCATGCCCTCGAGGAAGGCAACGACTTCTTCTAGATGGCTTTTCCGCGCCTCGGGGGTCTCGAACCACTGCTCGTGGACGCGGGTCACGTCGGCCTCGCTCTCGGCAGCGAAGATCCCGTAGGCCGCCGGATTGGCGGTGGCCACATTCGGCAACTTCTGCAGATCGTGCAGCAGTTCGGGATGCGCCTGCAGATGGGCGCGCAAATCCGTCACGCCTTCGGATTCCAGCCGCGCGCCCAACGCCCGCACCGCGCTCCAGTCCTCCTCCCAGACGGCGACGGGCAGCATCTCGAGCAGCGAGCGATGGCGTGTCTCGCTCTCGCGAAGCGCGGCTTCGGCGCGTTTGCGGTCGTCGATGTCGACGCCCACGCCATACCATTTCACCACTTCGCCCGCGGCATCACGTTGTGGCCGGACCGAAACCTGGTGCCACCGATATTCCCCGGCGGCGACATCCCGCAGCCGGAGTTCGATATCGACCGGGCGCGGCTCGGCCACGGCCGAGGCATGCAGCGCCGCAGCATCCGCCCGGTCTTCGGGGTGAATCATATCGATGAAGCCGGCTATCCCGACGGGGCCCGTCGGGAGTCCGGTCAGGTCGTGAAATCGGCGGCTGATATAGTCGATCTCGCCCATCCGATCGACGGTGAACACGATGACGGGCAGCGCCTCGGCGAGCGCGTGGCGCAGGCGGCGCTCCTCCTCGAAGCTGCGCGCCGCCGCGCCGAACTGCGGCACCAGCCCCTCGATCCGGGCGATGTCCATCATCGTGCCCAGCATCCGCACCGGCCGACCCTGCGCATCGAGTTCGATCTCGGCGCGTTCCAGTACGTGGACCACGCTGCCATCGGCGCGCAGCAGCCGGTAGGCCTCGGTCCAGCGCCGCTGCCCGGGCGGCGTCAGCACCCGATCAAGGGCAAGGGCGACGCGGTCCCGATCCTCGGGATGCACCACCGCGAGCCACTCCCCGACCGTCGCAGGCAGGGTGGCGGGGTCGAGGCCAAAGCGCGCGCAGGCTTCCGGCGACCAGACCAGCCGATCGGCGACGATGTCCCAGTCGAAGGCGACATCCTCGGTCATCGCGCCGACCGCGGCGGCAAGC
>SL_3KL_010_SEDDRAFT_10005123_pt1 | contig 11806 bp, 12 predicted proteins | sample SodLakKL_010_SED_2_FD_10381 | JGI IMG/M metagenome (IMG submission 10381)
GCGCGATAGGCGGTTCGGTGGAAAGCGTAATCGAAGTCAAAGGGGGTGAAGCTTTGAAGGGTGGTGGCCAGGGACGGAATCGAACCGCCGACACGGGGATTTTCAATCCCCTGCTCTACCAACTGAGCTACCTGGCCCCTGATTGTGCTTTTTTCCGAGTGTGCTCCCGGAAAGCCGCACATTAAACCGTTTTCGGGCGGGGAAGTCAAGCCGGGCTTGCCCGATCGTTTTGACTCGCCCCCGGTCATTGGATGATGTGGCGCTCGAACTGCCTGTCATGGCAGGAGTTTTCTCCCGAACCAGGTTGTCAGTCCACCGCAACATGTCGATGCTATATTGTCGTTCGGGTATGACCGGAGGTGGTTTGATGAAGGCGATAGCCCTGATTTTCACGGGAGTTCTGCTGGCCGGTTGCACAACCCAGGAACGTCGACCGACGCTGGAGCAGGTCGAGGAAGTATATCTGCGCCACGCCGGCAGCGAGGTCCAGCACGTCATGTTCAGCACCATCCGCGGTTGGCGGCCGGCCGGTGTGCGAATGCTGGTGATCGAGTTCGGTCCGCGACGCGATTACCTGGTCGAACTCACCCCGCCATGCGAAATGAACCTGCGCTTCGAGCCGGTGATTCGCGTGGTCAATACCCAGCGCGGCATACTCAGCCGGTTCGACAGCATCCAGGTCGGACGGGATGTGTGCCGGATCGTCAGTCTCCGGCGCATCGACATGAACGATGTCCGCGCGGATCTGGAGAGCTTGCGGCTCGATACGCCGGCGGGCAACGAGCGTATCAGCGAGGAGCCGGGCTGATCAGGATTCCGGCGGAACATAACCGTCGGCGCGGTCATAGTTGCCTCCGAACAGAAAGGCCTCGGCCTGCTCCTCCAGGTACTTGCGGTGCTCAGGATCGATCGGGCTCAGGCGCTTCTCGTTGATCAGCATGGTCTGATGCGCCAGCCATTTCTGCCAGGCTTCCTTCGATATGTTGTCGTAGATGCGTTTTCCCAGCTCTCCCGGCAGTGGCTGGCGGGGCAGCCCTTCGCCTTCGCGACCCAGGTACTGGCAGTGAATGGTGCGGCTCATGGACAGTTGCGGCTTTCCTGAATTCGAGGGGCCATGATATCAGGGTGTGTCCGGCATCATCCTGCCGGCCTCTATGATCCGCCGGATTGGGCGTGGCAGACCGGATTGCAGTGCTTGTTCCGGTCGCATCCAGGCCAGGTTGTCGGCGTCGGAAATGCGGGTCGGGTCGGTCAGCCGGATTCGTCGGACTTCGATATCGAGGATGAAATGGGTGAAGTGGTGTTCGATGCTCTGGTGCGCCTCGCCACTGTCCGTCGAATCCAGCTCGTCAAGTCGGGGTAGGGACCACAGGCCGCCCCAAATGCCTGTCGGGGGACGACGCTGCAGCAGTAGTTTGCCCTGCCGATTTTCCACCAGTGCCAGGGTGACGGCACGACGTGGCCGCTGTCGTCTCGGCTTTTTTGTCGGCAAGTCGGTGACGCGATCCTCGATGCGGGCGGTGCAGTCGGCAGCCACCGGGCAGTCGCTGCAGGAAGGTGCGCGCGCGGTGCAGAGTTTGGCACCGAGGTCCATGATGGCCTGGGTGTAGTCGCACGCACGCGTCGCCGGGGTGTGTGCATCCGCCTCTTGCCACAAGCGTCGCGCGACGGCGGCACGTCCCGGCCAGCCCTCGATACCGGAATGGCGGGCCAGGACCCGCTTGACGTTTCCGTCGAGTATCGGCGCACGTCGATCGTGGGCCTGTGCAACGATGGCATTGGCGGTGGATTCGCCAATGCCCGGGAGCTCGCGCAGCAGGGCAGGGTCTGAGGGCAATTCACCCGCGTACTGTTCCATGCAGGTTTTCGCGGTGGCGTGGAGATTGCGGGCGCGGGCGTAATAGCCGAGTCCCGACCAGAGTGCCAGCACATCGTCCAGTTCCGCCGTGGCCAGCGCTATCAGGTCAGGGAAACGCTGCATGAAGCGCTCGAAGTATCCGGTGACCGTCGCCACCTGGGTCTGCTGCAGCATGATCTCGGCCACCCAGACCCGATAGGGCGTGCGGTCGACCTGCCATGGCAGGTCATGGCGGCCGTGGGATTGCCACCATTCGAGAAGTCGGTTGGCGAATGTTCTTGTTGAGGTCATGGGGTTTTTGGGGGAATGGGGTGGCGCGGCGAGCTGCGAATCGTGAGTCGGAAAACGTGAAACGGGGGATTGCTTGTCGGCTCCATTTTCTAGGGGTGGCCAACGGCTACGGACCAGCCATTGGCCCGCTCGACTGGGGCGAAGCTTCAGCGCGAATCCCCGTTTTACGTTTTCCGATTCCCGTTTGTGATCCCGACGATTTTGCCAAGCGTTACCAGCGCTCCGTCATGCATCTCCGCGACCGCCGACAGGCAGAACCGCATGCACGAACGTGCCGGCATCGAACGGTCGCAGGTCGGCCGCCGTCTCGCCCACGCCGATAAAGCGAATCGGGATCTTCAATTCTTCGGCCATGGCGAACAGGACGCCGCCGCGGGCCGTGCCGTCGAGCTTGGTCACCGTGATGCCGGTCAGCTCCACGGCCTGGTTGAAGTGCCGTGCCTGGGCCAGGGCGTTCTGGCCGGTACCGGCGTCAACCACCAGCATGGTCTCGTGTGGTGCTTCCGGATCGATTTTCTTCATTACCCGCCGGACCTTGGACAGTTCGGCCATGAGATGATCCTGGGTGTGCAGGCGGCCGGCGGTATCTGCGATCAGCACATCCACACCCCGTGCCTTTGCCGAGTGCAGCGCGTCGTAGATGACCGCAGCGGTATCGGTACCGCTGTGCTGGGCGACGACCGGCACGTCGTTGCGTTCGCCCCAGGCCTGGAGTTGCTCAACGGCCGCCGCGCGGAAGGTGTCGCCGGCGGCCAGCATGACCGACTTGCCTTCATCGAGGTAGCGGCGGGCGAGCTTGCCGATGGTGGTGGTCTTGCCGACGCCATTGACGCCCACCATCAGAATCACGAACGGCTTTTTGTCCGGGTCGATGGCGAGGAACTGCTCGCAGGGTTCGACCAGATCGTAGAGTTCAGCCTGCACGGCCGGCAGCACCTGTGAAGGTTCCTTGATCACGCCCTGGCGAATCCCTTCGCGCAGGCGATCGATGACGCGGGTGGTGGCGGTGATGCCCATATCGGAGGTCAACAGCGTGGTCTCGATCTCTTCGATCAGGTCCTCGTCGATTGTGGTGGCCGCGCCGATCAGGCCGAAAAGGCCGCCTAGACTGGTGCGGGTGCGCTCCAGACGGGCCTCGAGCGGGTCGACGCCGGCCTTCTCGACCGGGCGGACCTGGGTGGTTTCCACGCCCTTGCCGGATTTCTTGCGACGGAAGATTGAAAACATTGGGGGGGTTAATGGGTTAATGGGTTAATGAGTTAATGGGGTTCAAGGCTCAAGGCTCAAGGCTCACGGCTTACCCCTCACGCTCCAAGGCCGTTATGCTAGCACCATGACGGGGAAGATTCGCATCATTGGCGGTCGGTGGCGAGGCCGCAAGCTTTCCGTGCCTGAACGTCCCGGATTGCGTCCGACGGGAGATCGGGTGCGTGAGACCTTGTTCAACTGGCTGCAGTCCGAAATTGTCGGTGCGCGCTGCCTGGATCTGTTCGCCGGTAGCGGGGCACTCGGGCTGGAGGCAGCATCCCGCGGGGCGAGCCGTGTGGTCATGGTCGAACACGACCGGGTTCTGGCCGACAGCCTGCGGCAAGCGCAGCAGTGGCCGGGAGGGGAGGTGATCGATGTGCGCCATGGGGATGCCCTGTGCTGGCTGAAAAGTACCGGTGAGACCTTTGATATCGTCTTCGTCGATCCGCCGTTCGGGGCCGGACTGCAGGCGCGGGCGCTGGCCGCCCTGGTTGAGTACGGGGTGCTGGCCGATGGGGGGCGGGTTTACGTCGAGCAGGGCTTTGACGAGAATGTTGCCAATCTCGAACACTTTGAACCCGTGCGCGACAAGCGGCTCGGCAAGGTGCGAGCGCGGTTGCTGGGGCACTTGCCCTCGCGGCCGCTATAATTCGGGATTCGTCTCAGGAAAAGATTCGCCATGCAACCGGATTACAGCATCGCCGTCTACCCGGGCACTTTCGACCCGTTGACCAATGGTCACACCGACCTTGTTGCCCGGGCCTCGCGCATGTTTCGCAAGCTGATCGTCGCCATTGCCGAAAGCCCGCACAAGCAGCCGGCCTTCGGTCTGGAGCAACGAATTGAGCTGGCACGTGATGTGTTGGGTGAGGAAGGCATCGACAATGTCGAGGTGGTCGGCTTCGACAGCCTGCTGGCACATTTCGTACAGCAGGTGAATGCCGGCGTGCTGCTGCGGGGGCTGCGTGCGGTGTCGGACTTCGAGTACGAGTTCCAGCTCGCTTCGATGAATCGTCACCTGGTGCAAGCCGTGGAAACCGTGTTCCTGACTCCGGCCGAACAGCACAGTTTCATCTCCTCGACCCTGGTCAAAGAGATCGCCCGTCTCCACGGTGATGTCGACCAGTTCGTGCATCCCCGGGTGGCTGCAGCGCTCAAGGCTCGTTACGCGTGAGCAGCGTTCCCCCAACTTCTTCTTCCCATTCAATTATCTGTCAATTTGTCATGATCAAGTCCATGCGAGTCCTCGTTGTCATCGTGTCAATGCTGCTGGTATTTCCGACGTGGGGTGAACGTCCCGGTCGCGCCGCCGTGTCCTCGGCCCACGAGGCGGCGACTGCCGCCGGGGAGGAGATCCTCAGGCGGGGAGGCAATGCTTTCGATGCCGCCGTGGCGGTTTCGGCGGCACTGGCCGTGGTCGAGCCGGAGTCCTCGGGGATTGGCGGTGGCGGCTTCTGGCTGCTGCACCTGGCCGAAGACAATGCTTCGGTAATGGTTGACGGGCGTGAGACCGCCCCGGCGGCGGCGACGTCGGACATGTATCTGGACGAGGAAGGAAACGTCAATCGGGACTTGGCGACCAATGGTCCGCTGGCGGCCGGCATTCCCGGCGCCCCGGCGGCCTGGGTGCACATTGCCGAGAAATATGGCACGTTGCCATTGGGCGACCTGCTTGCCCCGGCCATCCGGCTAGCCGAAGAAGGTTTCGAGGTCGACGCCAAGTATCAGACGCTGCTCAATTTCCGCAGCCACGTCATGCTGCGCTGGGCGGAGACGGCCGAGATCTTCATGCCCGATGGCGATGTACCGGAGCTGGGTACCCGCATCGTTCAGCCCGACCTGGCCCGCACCCTGCGCGCACTGGCTGAGCACGGTCACGATGGCTTCTACCGCGGTGAGGTTGCCGAGAAGCTGGCTTCGGGTGCTCGGGCCGAAGGAGGAATCTGGACCCTCGATGACCTGGCCGGCTACCAGGTCATTGAGCGCGAGCCGATCAGGACCGAGTACCAGGGCTACGAACTCATCACCGCTTCGCCTCCGTCATCGGGCGGTATTGCCATCGCCCAGATGCTCAACATCATCGAGCCCTTCGAACTCGGTGAGCTTGACCGCGTTGAGCGAACGCATCTGCTCTCCGAGGCCATGCGTCGGGCCTATCGCGATCGCGCGCTTTACCTGGGTGATCCGGACTTTGTCGACATCCCCTATGACATGCTGCTGAGCAAGCACTATGCCGCCGGCGTGCGTACCACGATCCGGCTTGACCGTGCCCTGGAATCGGCCGCGCTGGCCGCGGATCCTGCACGGAATGTCGTCGAGAGCGACAACACCACGCACTTTTCGTTGATGGATAGCGATGGGAACCTGGTGTCGGGCACGCTGACGGTCAACCTGCCTTTCGGAGCGGCATTTGCCGCCCCCGGCACCGGCGTGCTCCTCAACAACGAAATGGACGACTTCGCAGCCGCGCCGGGCGAGCCCAATGCCTTCGGCCTGATCGGATTCGAGGCCAATGCCATCGAGCCGGGCAAGCGCATGCTTTCATCCATGAGCCCGACCATCGTGCGCAGCGATGAGCGAACCGCCGTTATCGGGACTCCCGGGGGGTCGCGCATCATCACCATGGTGCTACTGGGAGTTCTCGACTTCATCGATGGCAACGGTCCCGAATCCTGGGTCTCGATGCCGCGTTTTCATCACCAGTACCTGCCCGACGAGATCTCGGCCGAACGCGATGCCTTCAACGAGGACGAGATCGCCGCGCTGGAAGCACTTGGTCATGAGGTCAGTATCCGCACTCGACCGGCCGGCAACATGCACGGGGTGATGTGGGATCAAGCCCGCGACACGGTCGAAGCCGCCCACGACCCGCGCTGGCCCTCCGGCGGAGCCGTGGTTATCGAGGAAGACTGAACTGAAAGGTTTCAGGGGTCAGGTCTCAGGAATACCTTTATTCGGCTCGCCTGCGGCTTTGCCGTTGTGGACGGGTTCCGGATCTCGGGGTGCCAAATCCCCTATCGCGGCGAAGCCGCCCCCCCACCGATTCGCGGCTGCCGCCTGAACCCTGAACCCTTTTCCCTTCACTCATCCAGCCCGCGTGCATTGAGCAGGTGCTCGAGCTGCGGTTCGCGTTCGCGGAAGGCCTGCCACGATTCCATCGGGTCACGCGAGTTGCCGGGCACCAGGATCTCTTCACGCAAGCGTTCGGCCAGGGTGCGATCAAGTATGGTGGCGTCTTTAAAGGCCGCGAATGCGTCGGCAGCCAGGAGGTCGGCCCAAAGCGCCTGGTGAGGGGTGGGTTCCTGGTGCGCTGAGAACAGCCCGACCAGCCCGCTTTCGTTGAAATGCGGGGAAACTACGGCTGGCAGTGCAAGGCGCTCCAGCACGGCTTCAATTGCCTGGTCTAGTTGGGGTACTTCGCCGGCACCCACATCATGCAGTGCCAGGTCGAGTTCGATGGCCGCGATATGCTGCAAGGTTTCGATGCCGGAGAGCAAGTACTTGCCGCTTTCAATTGCATTGATGGCATCGTCGCTGATCATGCTGCCGGTTTCGTGATGATAGGCGTACATGCGCAGGACCTCCGGCTGCAACGCCCAGCGCTGCATCAGCCGTCCCGGAAATTGGGCAAAATCAGCGGGCAGTGCACTGGCGGCCGTGGTCGGGTAGGTGACATCCGAGAGCAATTCACCAAGGGCGCGGCCGAACTGGCGGAACAGCGTTTCCACTTCACCGGGGGGGAGCAATGCCGGCAGTCCGGCCGCCGGTGGCGGGAAGTTGGTGACGTTGGCCACGACTGGCGCGATTCGCTCATCGCCCTCGTGGTGTGAGGGGCGGAATATGAAGGTCCAGTTGCCGGCACGTTTGCTTTCCCGATGCGAATAATCGAGATAAATCACGCCAAGGTGACCGCCCATGGCGTCGCGAATCTCGTAGGTTTCGACATCAGTGCTCCATAACGGCAGATCGGTACGTACGTGGAAGCTCAGCCCCCATAATCTGTTGGCAAGCGCAAAAGCACCGTCACGTACTTGCTCGAGTGAGAACCAGTTTCGCAAGTCGGCATCTGTCAGGCCCATTTCCTCTTCGCGTAGACGTTCCCGGTAGTACCACCAGTCCCAGGGGTCGAGCCCCTGGTCCACGCCATCTTGGCGAGCCAGTGCCTCGAGCTGCTGATATTCCTCCTCCGCCCGATCACGCGCAGCGGCAGTTACGCCATCAAGCAATTCGCGTAGCCGTTCACGGTTGCCGATGGTGCTTTGGGCCAGTACATGGTCGAGGTGGCTTTCGTAGCCTAGCAGTTCGGCACGCTCGGCGCGCAACTCGGCCATCTCATGAACGGTGCCGGCCGCTTCCGCATCACTACCGAACGGTTTAATCCAGGATTCGAACATCGCCTGACGTTCTTCCCGGTCCGGGAAATGCATGAGGAAAGACTGCAGGCTGTGCTCATGCAGGGTGAAGGCCCAGCCACTGGGGTGGCCGCGCTCTCGTGCCGCACGGGCGGCGAGATTGACCAGGGTTTCCGGCAGGTCTTCGAGCAATGATTCGTCTTCGATCAGCAGTTCCTGTTCCGCCCTCGTCTCGCGCAGGGCGGGGTCGAGTTGCCTTTCCAGTTCGGCCAACCGTGCATTGATTTCCAGCAGGCGTTCGTGCTCCGTGTCATCACTTTCGGCGCCGGCGAGGAGGAACCGACGGTAGGTGAGCTTGGTGAGTCGATGTTGCTCCGGGTTCAGCGAGAGTTCTTCGAGTTGGTCATGCACCGAGTTGATTCGGCTGAACAGGTCCCGGTCGAAGAGAACCGCATGCCTGTAAGCGGCTGCCTGCGCCGAGAATTCGGGCGCAATCTCGTGCAGTTCAGGATCGTCGCTGACCGCGATCAGTCCGGCAAGTGTGCGCGTGATTCGGGCCAGGTCCCGATCCGCATGCTCCAGGACCTCGATGGTATTGCTGAACCCAGCCGCTTCGGTGCTTTCCCTGATGCCCGAAACGATCTCCCTGTGATCGCTGATGGCCTGTTCGAGTGCCGGCAGGAAGTGTGTCGCTTCGAGGCGATGAAAGGGTGGTGTCTGGAACGGCGTCAGGTAGCGCGTGAGCAGGGGGTTGTCGGCCGGCTGCGCGGCTCTCCGTTCCTCCGGCTTGGCCGGGGCTGGCGAAGGTTCCTGTTCGCGTGGTGCCTGCTCGCAGGCAATGAGGGTCAGCGGCAGAAGTGCCGCCAGCATGACTCTGAAGGTGGTGATCATCGTGGGGAAAAATTGCAGCATCGAACTCAAATGATACTACAGTCGAATGATTGCGCTCGCACGATCACCATGATCGGGGTACTCTGGTAGACGAGACTTTCGCAGGATCGGGGAATGCACATGAGTATCGAAAAGCTGCTTGTATTCGGCGCCACGGGTGTGCAGGGACACCCGGTGGTGGACGCTGCCCTGGAGGCTGGCCTGAGCGTACGTGCCAGCTCGCGCGACGTGGTCGAGGCCGAGGAGAAGCTGCCGGCTTCCGTCGAGGTCGTGGAGGCGGATTTCACCGCGGCAGAAGATGTTCTCGAGGCCATGGACGGTGTCGATGCAGTTTATTTCTACCTGCCCACCATGCCTGATCGTTCCCATGCCCGGGCCATCGTCGACAATGTGCTTGCCGGCGCTTCCCGGCAGGGGCTGCAGCGTATCGTTTTCACCACTGGCGGGAGTTGCGGTGAACAGATGCCCGCTTGTGGTTTTGTCGACGGCCTCCGGGCGATCTCCGATCGAATACTTTCCGCAGAGGTGCCGGCGGTCGTGCTGCGCCCGACCCTGTACCTGGCCAATCTGGTCTGGCCGCACCTGATTCGCGAGATTCGCGAGTACGGGAAGCTGACCTATCCGCCGCTGGGGAGAGGGCGTCGCATGAACTGGACGGCAACCGAGGACCAGGCGTTGCTTGCGGTCGCGAGCCTGACCGCCGACGTTGCCGGCGAGGCGATCGATATTGCCAGTCCGGAACCGGTCACGCCTTCGGAGCTGTGCCGGATGCTCGCATCCGTTTACGGTCGTGAGGTGCATTTTGCACCACAGAGCATGGACGATTTCGCCGATATGCTCTCGCACTTGTTCGGGAGTGCCGAGCTCAGCCGGATGGTGGCTGAGCTCTATGCCGCCATGGATCGTATCGAGGGTGACGGTCCACTGGTTGATACCGATGCCCTGGAACAACGGTTTGGAGTCAAGCTAACTCCGGTCAGCGAGTGGGTGGATGACCGGCTTGGGCGGTTGCTCGAACTCTACGGTTGATTCCACTGGCTGCTACTTGAGCTTCGCACGGACGACGGTCGCTGGCTTACCAGTCCTCGTCCTCGAGCATCGCATCGTAGTCGGGCAGGGGGGCATCCTCCCCGTGGATGAGGTGACTGCGTCGCTGCAGCCAGCCGTCGCGCATGAAACTGTAAGGGTCGAAGGCATCGCGGATCTGTTCGTCCAGCGGCAGCAGGTTTGCACGGGTCTGGATGACATCGAGGCCGAGCAGGTAGTAGGAGCCATCGCCAGCCAGACGCCATTCGATGTTGCCGCGCGTATCGACGCCGCGCCCGATGCCATCGCGCACGGTCGAAGGCCCGAGGAATGGCAGCATGAAGAAACGGCTTTCTTCCCAGCCCCACTTGGCCAGGGTCTGACCGAAGTCGGTGTTGTATTTCTCCATGCCCTCGATCGACGCGACGTCGATCAGCCCGCCGAGGCCGATCACGCTGTTGATGATGAACCGGCCCGTTTCACCACCAGCGTCGCCGCCGCGCCCTTGAAGTAGCAGATTGATGATGACCACCGGTGAGCGCAGGTTGGTGAAGAAGTTGCGCACGCCGGTCTTGACCGGTGACGGTGCCGCCGTGTCATAGGCCACGGCCACGGGGCGGACGACGGCGCGGTCGACGGCGACGTTGAAGGTCCACACCGATCGGTTGTAGGGTTCCCACGGGTCGGCGGGATGGCGTTCGTCCGGTGGCGGAGCCGAGGTCGCACAACCGGCCGCCAGCAATGCCAGCAGGCAGCTGATCAGCAAACGGCGCATCAGTCGGATTTCCCTTCGCTGTCGGCAGTAGTGTCCCATCCCAGAAGTTCGTCGATCTGGGTCAATCTGGCAATGGTGCGCAGGGTGTCCGGCGGGTTCTGGAACTCGATGCGCCGGCCGGTTGCGTTTGCGTTCGCCCGGCACTCGAGCAGCAGGGCAAGCGCACTGGAATCGATCCGCTCGATACCGGCCAGATCGATTTCATCGGGCAGTTCCGCGGCCAGGCGACGCCAGGTCGCCGGAACCTCGCGCACAGTCAGATCCCCGGTCAGTGTCTCGCGCATCGTCACGATTCTTCTTCTAGGTCCAGTTCGATTTCGCCTTCTCTGAGACGCTCCATCAGGCCGTCAAAGCCGTGGCGACGGATCTCTTCACCGATCTGGTTGCGGAAGGTGGCGACGTACGAAATCCCTTCGACGATGACATCGAAAACCAGCCATTCGCCTTCGGTCTTGCGGAAGACGTAATCCATCGGTGCCCTGCTGGAGCCGTCAAGGCGGATGCGCGTGCGTACCCGCGTCATGCGTTCGGTGTTGTCTCCGGACATTGGCAGAATCTCGAGCCGGTCGCGCAGGTCGTACTCGAGCAAGGCCGAAGCGTATCGGCGCAAAAGCTGTTCGGCCAGGGCATCGGCGAACTCCAGTACATCGTCTTCATCGACGCCGCGACCGTGCCGTCCCAGCACCAGGCGGGCCGAGTGCAGGGTGTCGATGCGCGGCATGAGAATCTCGCGAATGTCCTCGCGCATGCGCTCGGCGTCTTCCTCGTAGACAGCCCGGTTCTCCTCGATCAGCTCGATTATCCGGTAGGTTGTGTCCTCGATGATCTCCGGCGGCTCTTCTGCGGCCAGACCCAGGGCGAAAAGCAGGGCCGGTATGCTTGCCATCCATCGCATCATTCGTCATCTCCATCTGTGTTGAACATGTAGCGCCCGATCAGTTGTTCGAGTACGACCGCGGAATTGGTGATCATGATTCTATCGCCGTCGCGCAACGATTCAGGTGAACCGCCAGGCTCCAGGCCCACGTACTGGTCGCCAAGAATTCCGGCAGTCAGGATGGAGGCCGAGGTGTCCTCGGGCAGATTGTCGAAACGATCGCTGATGCGCATCGTCACGCGGGCATCGAATGTATCGGGGTCGAGGCCGATGCTTTCGACCATGCCAATGGTGACCCCGCCCATGCTGACCTTGGCGCGCGGCTTGAGCCCGCCGACATTGCTGAACGTTGCCGAGACCTCGTAGGTCGGACCCGATGCAACGCCCCGGTCGGTGGCCTGCATGGCCAAAAAGATCAGGGCCGCGATGGCCAGTAACAGGAACAGGCCGGCAGTCAGTTCGATCTGGTGAGATGATTTCATGGCGAA
>SL_3KL_010_SEDDRAFT_10005124_pt1 | contig 11806 bp, 18 predicted proteins | sample SodLakKL_010_SED_2_FD_10381 | JGI IMG/M metagenome (IMG submission 10381)
GAGGTACGAGACAAGCGTCAGCATTGACGATTTAGGAGACCCATACTGATGCCTACCGAGACCAAAGTAAAAACTCTTGATGTAGAGGCCATTAGAGATTTTCAGGTTTGTGAACTCTATTACCGCTACAAGTATGAAGAGCAAAGACATATTCCAATCTATAGCCGTGAACTCATGGTTGATAGGTTCGAGAACACCCTGAAAAAGGTTGCTTCGTTCTTCTTCTATAAAAAGCAAGCTGAAACTACACCTTCTTACACTGCCATCTTAAATCGATGGGAGAAGTTGTGGTTTCCAAAAGACATGACTGTGTACGATATGGCCGTCGAGCAGCACGAGTCCGTTAAGGGCAACATGGCAACCTACAGCAACACAGCTGCTGCCGCATTAGAGGCATTCCATAACGAGTTTGCAGAAGACGATTACGACCCAATCATGATAGATGAGAATTATCTCATCCCGCTTGGTGATGACATGCGTCTCAGCGGTGCTATTGATTTGGTATTGAGAAAGAATGATCACTTCAAGGTTATCAAGTGGAATGCTTTACAACGCAGGCCTGGTATCGATAGCTTGATGTTAGATATGGCTGCTATGCGTTTCGCGTTTGAGCATCGCAATGACAAGAGTGTTCGCGGCAAAGTTGATTATCTTTGTTACGATTTAACGAGTGCTCATGCATCATATGTCAACGTCGAACAGCCAACAAAGGCAGACATAAATGCTCTCATGTATTGGGCTTTAGAGATAAAGAATACAGACGTATATGTTCCGCGTCGTGGGTTCACCGCTTACTGTAAAGGGTGCCCATTTGATGAGCCGTGTGCCAACTTCGATGAGTGGCCACAGGTGGTTACGTGATGCCAAAAGCACACTTTGACGGTAATCGTCTAGGCTTTTTATTGACAGAGGTAGAGACAGAGAAGGTGGTTGCTATCATGGACTATATGGATAAACCACCTCATGATTTTGTGTCACATTGTATTAAAGTTCTCTGGGAAAGGCTGCAAGATGAAGGATGATGTATTAGAAGATATCCTAGGCGAAGGTGACGAAGGATATCTGGAGGAAGATAAGATTCTAGCTCCCCTATTAGAGGAGATAGACACCATTGAAGACCCAGGCATTATGTCCTTCGTTCGGGCAGTTTTGGTTAAGGCTCCCGCTTCTTTCTGGAAGATGCCTTCTAGCTTTACGGGTAACTTTCATCCTCCTGATGAGCGCGGTGATGGGGGCGGTGTATTACACACGCAACGTGTTGTCCGTATAGCACGTGAGATGACTGTTGCTCAAGACAGAAGCCAAGAAGAGCTTGACCACATCACTGCTGCAGCTTTGATTCACGACATCACTAAGGGCACCATCACCCCAGAAGGGAAGATGGTTTATGACCCTATGCACCCTTATACGGTTGATGCGTTTGTAGCGTTCGTTCGATCTGAGGATGAGAAATTCACCGATGAGTCTAAGTCTTCCACACTATGGATTAGTGACGAAGACCTCGCTACTATACTACGTATGGTTCGATGCCATATGGGCTCGTGGTCGCCCATTCCGGAGACTACGCCCGTCACTAGCATGGAACTGACGCTTCATTTGGCAGATTTGTTAGCAAGTAAGTTGCATGTGATGCTGGATGGAGATGACCAAAAAGACTGGCGATGGAAGGAAGACGAATCCAATGATGAATAAGAGCACAGCTTTTGCATTCGAATCGCTGGGTCTCGCGGCCTCAAATCTCATCAACATGATGCGGTCACTTAACAATCCACCTGATCCTGAGTTTCTTGACGCATACATGCGAGCACAGAAAGCAATCGATGAGATGGCCATCTTCCTAACTGCCGACCTAAGCCGTGATAGTGAACCCCGCTTCCTTGAGATAGACATTGATGAGGACCTGTAATGGATGCGCAACAGAGATTCTTACGTAGGCAGTATCTAAATAACAATCTAGACATCTTCCTGCGTGAGTCTGCATACCACCGCAACAATGATGAAGCAGAGAAATTGCCCGCCACCCAGGTGTGGCAATGGGATGAGCCGGAGGGTGCAGGACATGGGATATTCTGATTTCCGCTTCGTTGAGGTTGCGAAGTATGTATCTAAAATCAATGCAGTAATCCGTGAGAAACGTGATGGCGAAGCTGTCATGCCTTGCGTGGATGACTTAGATGAGTTTAGAGATAGGCATCGCAATACGGGTGTCTATACATCTGTGTTTCGATACCAGGAGCCAAACCTAGATGCGTCTCGTACTGGTCCTTTCTATTTCGATTTGGACTCAGACAACCTTGAATACTCACATGCTGAAGTGAAGCGTCTCTATAGTGCGTTGAGCGATAGTATTCCGTCAGATAGCATCCGCACATACTTCACGGGGTCTAAAGGGTTCCACATCGAGGTGCCCGCATCGGTTCTTGGTCTGAGCATCTCGCCGGACTTATCGAAAGTTCATCGTCTTATAGCAGAGCATTACCAAAAGAGCTTGGACCTGGCCACTATTGATTTCGCAGTCTACGAACCCAGACGCATGTGGCGTATGCCTGATTCTCGTCATCAGAAGACAGGACTCTTCAAGGTGGAGTTACTTGAGGGCGAATTGATGGGTTCATTGAGCGACATAATGGACATCGCTAGAGGGCCACGCAACCTGGAAGAGCCTGAGTTTACATTTAGTATGCAGGCAAATGAGTGGTTCAAGTCATGGACTGTACGTCTGGCTGAACTCAAAGAGGAAGAGCGTAAAGAAGCAGCTCGCAGAAGATTGGAGCTGTTCAACAAGTATGGGACATCAGTACTTCAAGGACCTTCTAAGAAGTATGTTCGTTCAGTGTGGAAGTCCGCTCTTGAGGCACTGCGTGAGGCCGAGGCAGGAAAGAACCGTAACCTTACCTTAAGTCGCCAAGCTTATAGGCTCTACATCACAGCTATTGATGCTGATATGGATGTTGAAGCCATTACTAATAAGTTGTATGATATAGGGGTTGATATGGGATTGGAACCACGCGAAGTGAGCGCCACCCTGAAGAGCGCCTTGCGAGGTGCAGAGAAGAAAGCCAGCGAACCTAGGAGTGTATATGCCTGAGCATTCACCAGACCAAGACCCAGAGGTGGGAGTTTGCACCGAGTGTCATTCGGTGCAGAACAGCCAGAGACTGATTAAGAATCCATTTTTCCAGCAGGGTGGAGCTATTCCTTGCCACTATTGTAGTGGGATTGTGATAATCACACGTAGGGACAATGTTAAGCAAGCCCTGAAGCAGTCGGACAGAGAACGTGGTGTCCCCAACCACGACTGAGGTCACAATGCCTACTTATGAATTTAAGTGTAAGAAATGTGAAAGAGTGTTTGCGTTTGACACTAACGAAGTCGACGCGTACCACTGTGAACAACCCCTTGTTAGAGTGTGGTCCCCGGCTGGTGTGCAGTTTAAAGGCAGCGGATTTCACAAAAATGATTATGGAGGTAAGTGATGGAAATTACAGACAGTACTGAGAGTTGTGTCGCACCCTATACCCCCTATCCTACTCACGATTTCTGGACGACAGGAACCACTGTTACGTGGGGCAGCTCTCCTCGTTGCCCATACTGTGACGGAATTGGTCACTCCAAGAAGCCTGAGATTTGCCCACGGGTGAAGAGCATTAGCTACTACAAGGGTGGAGACATCTCCAAGATTGAGTTTCATAAGATGGAAGAATGAGATGGCTCCTTCGTAAGGTGATATCCATCGGAAGAATCCTTCCCTAAAAACATATACAAACCTCCCTCTACTCCCTGGCAATCGCCGGGGAGTATTGTTATACTATTATCTGACATAAAGGAGCAGAGGTGACAGAGCTGAGGTTTTATACCGGACCCATGTCGTCCGGGAAGTCAACACTCGCCCTCCAGACTGCTTACAACCTGGAGCAGGCGGGCAAGTACATCTGGGTCATGACGATGCATGACCGTAAGTCAGGCGGCATCACGTCGAGGCTTGGTTTTGAGCGAGAGTCGACCACTATAGGTGATGAGTTTCGCATCCTGAAACATTACGCCAACATGAGGCATAGGCCAGATGCTCTCGTTTGTGACGAGGTTCAGTTCTATAGTCCTAAACAGATAGAAGAACTTGCTTACATTGCTGACCACGGTCAGTCTGATGTGTACGCGTATGGATTAAAGGTCAATTTTAAAGGAGAACTGTTCCCCGGAACACGCAGGCTGATTGAACTAGCAGATAGAGTAATTGATTTGCAATTAGAGAACTTTTGTTGGTGTGGCGAGAAAGCTACCCAGAATGCCCGCACCGTTGACGGAGTCATGGTCACAGAGGGCGAAGAAGTCGTCGTAGGTGACACGGATGAGTCTGAGGTTGCTTATGTGTTGCTCTGCCGTAGGCACTTTATGGATAGAAAGGTAAAGCGTGACTAATACTTGGGTGAATCTGCACAACCATTCAGCTTTCAGCATGCTAGATGGCCACGGCCAGGTAGATACATACATGAAGCGCGCTGCCGAGTTGGGTATGCCTGCGCTATCTGTTACCGATCACGGAAACATTCATGCGTGGCTCGACTTCTATGATGCTGGGAAAGAATACGGCGTTAAGCCCATTCTCGGCATGGAGGCATACCAGGCGCGTAAGACTCGTTTCGATAGGGACGACGAAGAGCGTGCAGGTCCGGCTAATGACGAGCTTGCACAACGTGGTCCATACCACCTCACAGTCATAGCTCGTAACGCTACTGGCTATAAGAATCTCATCAAGCTTTCCTCTCGTGCTTTCTTAGAGGGCTTCTATGTCAAGCCGCGCATTGATCATGAGTTGTTGTCTGAACACGCTGATGGTCTTATCGTCCTGAGCGGCTGCTTGAATGGTGAGGTTGCCCAGGCTCTCATGTCCGATGAGTTTGATAAAGCATTAGAATCAGCTGCTCGCATGCAGGACATGGTTGGCAAAGATAACTACTTCATCGAAATCATGGATCACGGCATCGAGGAGGAGAAGTATGTTCTCCCCCAGCTGCTAGAAATTGCCAAGAAGATTGGCGCACCAGTTGTACCTACAGGCGACTGCCACTACGTACACAAAGAGGACTCTGTTGCTCATGATTTGATGCTCTGTGTGGCAACGAACGCTAAGGTAGATGAGGAAGAGCGATTCAAGTTTCGGCCAGAAGAGTTCCACCTTAAGACATATGACGAGATGGCCGAGAGGTTCGAGCCCGAGTGGCTGTCAAACACTCTCGATGTAGCAGAGATGGTTGAGCTTGACCTGTCCTTTGATGAGTTCCACTTCCCGGATTTCCCTATTCCAGAAGAGGAGACAGTTGACTCCTACCTAGAGAAGAAAGTATGGGAAGGCATCCATGATAGGTATGGAGAAGTCCTAAGCGATGAGGTTGTTGACCGTGTTAAGTATGAGTTACGCGTTGTCAGGGAGAGTGGCTTCCAGGGGTACTTCCTGGTTGTGTCCGACCTGACGCGCTGGGCTCGTGATAATGGTATTCGTACCGGATGGGGCAGAGGTTCTGCGGCTGGTTCCATACTGTCATATGCACTGCGTATCACCAATCTGGACCCTTTGCGGTTTGGTTTGTTGTTCGAGCGCTTCCTTGTGGAGGGTCGTAAGTCTCCTCCCGATATCGACCTGGACTTTGACGACACTCGCAGAGAGGAAGTCATAGAATATGCTCGTGATAAGTATGGTGAAGAGCGCGTTGCTCATATTGGAACCTTGTCTCGGGTCAAGGCTAAACAGGCAATCAAAGATGCTGCCAGAGTCTTGGATTATGACTTCAGTAAAGGTAATGATGTCAGCAAGCTTGTTCCTGCGCCCAAGCTGGGCGTAACCAAGACCCTCGAAGAGTCCCTGGATTCAACTGATATGCGTAAAGCATATGAGGGTGACCCAGATACCAGAAAGATAATCGATGGGGCCAGAGGGCTGGAGAACCTAGTCAGACAGAGTGGTATCCATGCTGCTGGTGTGGTCATTGCTAAGAGCGCCATAACAGACTACGTCCCGGTAATGCAGCGCCCCAAGAAGGAGAAGAAGGGCCCAACTGTCACACAGTGGGACATGAATCGTGTTGAACAGTGTGGGCAGCTGAAGGTTGACTTCCTTGGCCTGAGAAACTTGAGCGTTATTGACGTCTGTGTTGACAACATAGAAGAACGCAAAGGTTTCAAGCTAGACATNGAATCCATACCACTCGATGATCCTCTGACATACGAGAAACTGTGTGAGGGGTACTCGATGGGTGTGTTCCAGCTAGAGTCGTCTGGTATGCGTCAGATGATGATAGCTCTGCAGCCCAACTCTATTGAAGACATCATGGCGCTTGTGTCTCTATACCGTCCGGGGCCTCTTGGTTCAGGAATGGACCGGCTGTTCATTGCTCGTAAGCATGGAAGGGACAAAACAAAAGCAGAACACCCAATCCTTGAAGAGCTTCTAGAATCCACCTACGGGGTTATGCTCTATCAGGAGGACGTATTGTCTGTTGCGCGTAACCTCGCCGGGTTTAGTGCAGCTGAAGCTGACGACCTAAGAAAAGCTATCGGTAAGAAGCAGATGGATAAGATTGGCTTGTTCCGTGAGAAGTTTGTAGAGGGGTGCCGCAAGACACACAATGTTGATGAGAAGCTGGCTAATAAAATCTACTCCGACATCGAGTACTTCGGTGGCTATGGTTTCAACCTAGCTCACGCAGCCTCATATGCAATGGTTAGCTATATCACTGCATACCTGAAGTTCAACTACCCAGCTGAATACATGGCTGCTCTTCTGACTTCGGTAGACAATAAGGAAAAGGCAGGCCCTTATCTCAATGAGTGTCGCAATATGGACATCAAGGTGTTGCCACCGTCTATCAACAAGTCGTTCTCTGAGTTTAAGGTTGAGTCAGATGACACCATCCTGTTCGGCTTGAACTCTATCAGTGGCATAGGCCCTGCGGTGGTGCGTGCAATCATGGATTCCCGTACCGATGAGCCATATGTCAGTGTCTATGACTTTATGCGGCGCACCAGTCCTGATGTTCTGAACAAAGCAACCCTGGAGCACCTCTTTAATTCGGGGGCCTTTGATGAGCTGGTACCAGAGCAAGGGGACAGACCCATTAGTCGAGACGACAAGATGGAGATACTCGACGCTGAACGTGATGAGCTGGGTCTCTATATCACAGAGCACCCATTGGTTGGGGTCTGGCATACAATAGAGTCCAATGTGAGCACGTCGATAGACGGTCTGGAAGACTGCTCCGATGGCGAGACGGTTACAGTCGGAGGGATTCTCGCGAAGGTGACATCTAAGACCACCCGCAAAGGTGACAAGATGTTTGTCTTGACCTTAGAGGATATGACAGGCAATGTGGAGGTGTTGGTATTCCCCAGGGCAGTGGGCAACAACAAGTTCAGCGAAGGGGACATCGTTGTCATAACTGGACGAATATCTCAAGAGGGCGATGACGAACACATCATAAGTAAGGTGTTCTTCTCCAGCATGTCTAAGCCACAGGTGCCGCAGTTCGGCTCTGGTGAGCCGCTGATTATGCGCCTGACAGCAAAGCCTGACTATGATATTATTAATAGAATGAAAGAGTTGATACATAAGCACCCAGGAGATTGTCCGGTGTATGTCAACTACGAAGAAGTAGACGGCATGACGGTGTCTCTTAGGTTCAAGAGGCCCGCTAACCGTAAAATCAAAGAAGAGCTACAGATGCTAGGAAGGACAGTGTCACATGTTTAGTGGTGCAAAATGGGAAAATCCAAGCGACCTACCTTGCTGGGACACATGCTTGTCATGCTTCCGTTGTGAGAACAAGGGTCAGTATGCACAATGCAATCGGTGCAGTGGTCGTCATGATCCAGAAGGACAACGTGACCCTTACCATATCGATGATCGCTGTCGTTGTAGGGAAGGCATCCTCCAATACCGGCTTAAGAATGGGCATGTGATTAGGCGTAAGTTCTACTCAGACCCGTTCGCTGGCAAGGTGGTTACCGACTCTGTCGATCAGGATGAGATGGAGTGGAATCAGTACGTCGATGAACAGCGAGAGAAGTTAGGTGATCCAACCTTTGACCCAATTCAGTTCGATGATGGTACGTCAACCAGAGACTTCATCGATGAGGCCAGGAGAGGTAACAATGGCACTGCCTGATAATGTGGATCAATATGAGACCACAATGGGGCGTGTGAAGCTAGAAGTCCACACTCAGCCAAACGGCAGCAAGAATTATTGGCTGTTTTCTTCGGTTGCTGCTATCGAACTACGCGAAGAGGATGTAGGAGAACTAGGCAAACTTCTGGTCAGTTATGATGCAGAGAAAATTGACAGAAATAAGCTCTGGCAGAAGTGGTTTACCAGATTACTATTTCCCCCAGTATTCATTTATATCGGATACATGATAGGAGTAAGTTGATGCATACAGATGACGACTTCATGGAGATGGGTGCCCTTATCCCCCTTAAAGATGGGTGGTACCTGGATACAGAAACTAATACCAGGTTTCGCTTGGATGAAGAAGGCAACCCGGTAGACGCTTTGGGTCTTCCTGCCTTCGAGGAACTGTTTGACGACGATGAGTGATATCGAAACAGGGGAGGACAGCGATGTGCCAGTCGTACAGTCACGAGAAGTTGAGGCTAAATGAAGACTTTGCTTGGACCTGCGAAGCATGCGGACGTAAATGGGAGTACGGTAATCTCCCCCTTATCGTGTTGGAGAATGGATGAAACTGAAAACCTTGGATGACTTGGATGAGTTAGAGAGACTTGCTCTAATCAACATGTCCTACTCTCGCTTGGATACGTACGAGATGTGTCCCAGCAAGTACTGGTTCACCTATATCCAGAAGGAAGACAGGGTCTTTGGTCCTGCAGCTTCACTGGGGAACGTGGTGCATGGTGTCTTAGAGGATACTGTGGGCGATACGCTGGTCTACGAGGACATGCTCGTACGTATGGACCATCATCTCGAAACCTATGACCCCGACCAACTGATTGATGAAGACCTGCTAAGAGCTGGTCGTCAGATGATTCAGGAGTTTGTCGACAGGCATGAGGACGATGAATTCGACATCATAGGTAAGGAGAAAGAGTTCAACATCATCATCGGTTCGGCATTAATCCTGGGGTATATCGACCTAATCACTCGTGAGAAGGACGGGACAATCCGAATCACAGACTACAAGAGTGGTAAATGGGAAGTCGCCGCAAAGAACATTCATTCAAACCTGCAGGTTGGTCTGTACGCTCTGGCTGCGTCCATTATGTTTCCGGATACACCCGTCTATGCTGAGTTGTACTACCTACGATCAGGTCGACGCAAAGGACATCTTTTTACACCTGCAGACATGCATAACGTCTACGAAACGGTACTAGAGAAAGTGAACACTATCATTGATGATAGGAACTTCACTGCTACAGAAGATAGACGACCATGTACCTTTTGCGACTTTGCTAAGACAGGAGCATGTCGCACCGGAGTGGCAAGGATGCGTAAGCGATGAGCCGAATTATAAACATTGTAGAGTTAGCTACTCAGCAAGGGGTAGAGTATCTAGTTTACTACGATGATGGTGGAGTGGAAGTTCATAAAGATTATCCTATCGCAGAATGAGAAAAGCCCCCGTTAGGGGGCTTTCTCGTTTACGGGACCCGCTTATACCCAGGCATCCTCGGGGGCGTCGGGTAGCGGTAGAGGCTGGCTCCACTCGATGAGGTCTTCATCTGCACGTGTGATGGCTTCTTCTTCGCTTAGGCCATCGACCATGTACTTGACTACCTGGCCACGGTGGTACTTGTTGGAAGGACTGTTCTCACCAAACACCGGAACTCCTATCGACTTGTTGGTTGCCGGTGATGGCACAGTAGCACAGGCGATGTGAGTGCGCAAGTCACTTTGACAACTTTCTTTGGTCCGCTATACTAAACATGTACAGTGCTACCTAAACATTAATGAAGGTGTCTATGCCTAGATGGACCGAAGATGAGGACCAGTATCTACTAACAAACTTCCATAATCATGAGTTAACTTTTCTATCCGAAATTTTAGATCGCTCTGAGTCTGCAATCGAGAAGCATTTCCGTGACCTGCAGCAGCGCGAGTCAGAGAAGCCCTTAGCGGAGCTGGAGTTCTTCTTGTCCCGAGCAGAAAGGGCACACCCAAAGAGGCTGCGTAAAAAAAAGGGCTCGATAGAGTCACAGAAGCTGGCAAAGTTTAAAGGGCGCGGCAACGCATACGCCCACACTAAGTCAGGTTATAGAGCAGACTTGGGGTTGAACGTTAGGTCAGGATGGGAGGCTAACGTACTACGAATCTTTAAGAGTTACGAGATACCGTACGAATTTGAGCCCAGGGTTTTCTATTACCCTGTCAAGAGGGGGAACAAAGCCTATACCCCCGATATTTATCTGAGCAACACGGATGAGTGGATAGAGGTCAAGGGTTATCTTGACAAGAACAGCGAGATCAAGCTAAAGAGATTTAAGAGATATTATCCTGATGAGTTTATGCAATTAACTATGGTTATAGCACGTTCTTCTAAGAAGAATAGAGAGTTTTGTGAGAGCCTGGGTGTTCCTCAGGTTCTTTTCTATGAGAATCTTAGCAAGCTCTTCAAGGATAGAATTCCTACTTGGGAGGGCAAATAGTGCAAAGAAGGAGAATTCCACCAGAACCTATTATCACCCCTGAAGGTGCGCTCATCGAGCTAACTAAAGGCCAATATGCCCTAATAGATGAAGCGGATATAGATATTGTCCAGCAGTATATATGGTCAATTCAAGAGAAGAAGCACCTAAAGTACGCAGTAACAACAATTAAAGGAACAGCACGTAAGCAGATGTTCATGCATAGATATTTATTAGACTTCCCAGAGGGAGACGTTGATCATATAAACCACAATGGTCTGGATAATCGCAGAATAAATTTACGTATAGTAGATGATAGAAAGAACCAAGCAAATCAGCAGGTTTTCAAGCGGGGCGCTTCTGATTTCAAGGGAGTCTGTCGTGCTTCTACTAAGTCAGTTCGTTGGCAAGCATCTATAATTCACGATGGTCAATATCATTATTTGGGCATATACAAAACAGAAGAAGAAGCTGCAATAGCCTATGACAATGCTGCTTTTAACCTTCGTGGCGAGTACGCATGCTTAAACTTTCCGAGGAAGGCAGTGATGGGCAAATGAGTGCCAGCAAGAAAAAGATGTACATCGAGGAGTACTATGATCTGACTGAAGATGAGATGCAGGACCTCATCAATAAGGCCCAGCGTGGAGATATGGTTGCTCAATCTGAACTCCTAAAGATATTCAGCAACTTCTTAGCCAAGTACACAGCGATGTTATATCACGCTAGATTCTCTCTAAAGGATTACGATATTCGTAGGTTCGTAGCCCTCTTTGTTAAGGACTCTGGCGTGCGTATGTATCTGTTAAAGAATAAACTCAATCCCGGTGGTTACAAACATGTTCATGAGGTCATGCGCGGCATCCAATACATGGCACAGCGTTATGGTGATGAAGAAGATATCGATCAGACAGTCAAGATGACTTTCCTGCAATGCGTGATGAACTACACTCGCACACCCAGTAAGCAGGGCGGTTGGGTTCCGTTCAGTGGCTATCTTTACAGCTACTATTTCTACCTGCTCAAGAAGAATGTTGACGTCTTCCTAATTGACCAGCTGGGGCGCAAGACGTTCCCCCTCATCTCGGATGATGACTCAGCAGAGAGCTTCGGTGATGACGAGAAGCAGGCTGGATTTACCGCTCCGCCTGAACCGGGCATCGAGGACATGC
>SL_3KL_010_SEDDRAFT_10005125_pt1 | contig 11804 bp, 9 predicted proteins | sample SodLakKL_010_SED_2_FD_10381 | JGI IMG/M metagenome (IMG submission 10381)
TAACGTGCGTGTTGTGTTAAAAGACCCGTCTGAGCGGGAAGCATCCCAGCAGGAGATTGCTGACCGTCTGTCGGTGGCCCTCCGGGACAAGACCCGGGCCATGGCATTCGTGAACCAGCAATCCACTTTCGGGGGAAGACGGTCCGGGCGCCCTGTTCAGTATGTGATCCAGGCCCAGGACATTGAACGCATCAGGGAGGTGCTTCCTGCATTTATGGAGCGGGCGAATGAAAACCATATTTTACAGGCCCCTGACGTGAACCTGAGGTTTAACCTGCCGGAGATGCAGATCGAGATCAACAGGGACAAGGCCAATGCCCTCGGGGTCTCAACGCAGAATATCGGGCAGACCCTCCAGCTGGCGCTCAGCGGCCAGCGGTTCGGTTATTTTTTTATGCACGGGAAACAGTACCAGGTGCTGGGTGAACTCAGCCGCGAAGACCGCAACACCCCCCTCGACCTGAAATCGTTGTTTGTGCGTAACAACAGCGGAGACATGGTTCAGCTTGACAACCTGGTTACTTTGAGGGAGCGAACCGCTCCGCCCCAGTTGTACCGTTACAATCGTTTTGTGTCGGCGACGGTTTCTGCCAACCTGGCACCCGGTTATACCATCAGTGAAGGCATTGAGGAAATGGATAAAATAGCCGACGAAGTGCTGGATGAAACTTTCAGAACCGCACTGGACGGAGATTCCAGGGACTACCAGGAAAGTGCTTCCAGCCTGATCTTTGCTTTTGTGCTGGCCATTGTGTTGATATTCCTTGTCCTTTCCGCCCAGTTTGAAAGTTTCAGGGATCCCCTTATTGTGATGATGACTGTGCCACTTGCAATGACCGGTGCCATGCTGTTCCTTTGGTATTTTGGCATCACCATGAATATTTTCAGCCAGATCGGTATCATTATGCTGATCGGCCTGGTTTCCAAGAATGGTATCCTGATGGTGGAGTTTGCCAACCAGCGTAAACTGGCCGGCATGGCCAAACTGGAGGCCATTAAGTATGCTGCAGCCGCAAGATTCAGACCTATATTGATGACCAGTTTATCAACCATTCTGGGTGTAATGCCGCTCACACTCGGCATGGGTGAGGGCGCTGAGGGAAGAATTTCGATGGGTGTGGCGGTGATCGGTGGTCTGATTTTTTCCACTTTCCTGACGCTCTTTGTGGTACCTGCGGTGTACTCATACATTTCCTCTGAAACAAAAAGCGCCGTGCATTCAGCGGAAGATTTACAGAACGCATAATGATTTTTTCAAACAATAATAATGCGGACCAAAAGATGTACATTAAACAGCTGATGTTGATTGCGGCCTTGCTGGTTTTATCTTTTTTCCGGGGCCATACACAGGAGGTAAAGACTTTGCAGGAAGTACTGGAATTCGGGCTGGAAAACAATTACTCCATCCAGATGGCCAGGAAAGGGCAGGAAATTTCAGACAACAATTTCAGCCGCGGAAATGCAGGGTTCTTTCCTTCACTGGATTTGCGGAGCCAGTATTCCGGAACCCGCAATAACACCGACAGGAGCAACCTGGACGGAACCACCTCCTCCACTCGCGGGGTGCACAATACAGTGGCCAGCGTAAATCTGAACCTTGGCTGGACAATCTTTGACGGATTTCGGGTGCAGACCTCGTATGACCGTCTGGGTGTGTTACAGGAAATGGGAGAATTGAATACGCAGCAGGCCATTGAAACCCTGATTGCGAGCCTGAGTGTGGAGTATTTTAACCTGATCCAGCAGAAACAACAGCTGGAGAACCTGAAGTTTGCCGTGGAATTGTCGCGTGAAAGGGTCCGCATTGACGAGGAGCGTTACCTGCTGGGATCCGGATCGCGGCTTAATTTGCTGCAGGCTGAGGTGTTCCTGAATGCCGACAGTGCACGTATGACAAGGCAGGAAGAGATTGTAAGGGCCTCCCGTATCCGTCTGAATGAGTTGATGGCCAGGGAAGATCTCAGGGCGGGAATTGAGCCAACCGACACCATTATTCCCCTTGAAGATATTCTGATCCTTGAGAGTCTGAGGGGGTCTGCGGAAGAAAACAACACCAGATTGCGTGCTGCCGCCAAAAATACGACGATCTCTGAATATGACCAAAAGATGGTGGCCGCCAATACCTATCCTTATGTGAGCCTTAGTTCGGGTTATGGTTTTTCCCATAATACCTACCAAACCGGTACTTTTACGGATCAGCAGACCCTGGGGATGAATTACGGAATTACCCTGGGAATGAATCTGTTTGATGGATTTGATCAGCGCAGGCGCATGAGCAATGCCCGGATAGAGGTGGAGAACAGTCGCCTACGGGAGGATGATGCCCGAAATTCACTGATGGCTGACCTGATCACCAACTATGAAGAGTACCTGAATTTCTTCCGCCTCATTGAGATGGAATCACAAAACCTGGATGTGGCTTATGAAACCCTGAATATTGCCATGGAGCGATACCGGCTCGGAGAGCTTTCGGGCATTGAACTCAGGGAGGTGCAGAAAAACCTGCTGGAAGCGGAAGAACGATTGCTTACGGTTCAATACCAGGCGAAACTGGCTGAGATTTCCCTGAAATACATTTCAGGAAGGATCACGGAGTACCTTTAACGCGGACCTTACTTTACGCCTCTTGCCTGCCCCCCCAGGTTCTTCCGGATAATCTGCATGAATTGATCTATGGAAACGGGTTTTGAAATGTAATCATCGCACCCTGCACTCATTGCTTTTTCCCTGTCATCTGGTTGGGCATACGCTGTCATGGCGATAACCGGCAGCGCGGGAAACATTTCCTTGATCTGCCTGGTGGCCTGCAGTCCGTTCATGACCGGCATTTTAATGTCCATGAGCACCAGATCCAGGGCTCCTTTTTCTTCCGCCATTTGTACGGCTTCCTCTCCGTTCCATGCGTGCAAAACCTCCACATCGTAGGTGGAAAGAATGGTGTTGGTCAGTTCAAAGTTATACCTTTCGTCCTCTGCCACCAGTATTCTGTATTTCTCCGGCAGTAGTTCAACTTTTTTTCCTTTGGTATCTTCTGACTGGTCGGGGTCGCAGGGTTTACGTGGGATGGTGAAATAAAAAATGCTTCCTTTTCCCGGTTCCGATTCCACCCACATCTCTCCTTTGAGCAATCTGACAAAAGATTTGGAAATGGCAAGCCCCAGGCCGACCCCCGACTTTTCTCCGGAGGGCATGGGTTCCACCTGCTGGAAACGCTCCCATATGGCAGGTTGGTCGTCGGGATGTATCCCGATGCCAGTATCGGCCACATAAAACAGCAGCTTATCCTTTTGCGGGCGGCAACCAAATTCAACATGACCTTCTTCTGTATATTTAACGGCGTTGTGAACCAGGTTTGTAAGGATCTGGGTCAGTTTGGTCTGGTCGGTGATGGTGCATATATCATTTGCAATCAGCATATTGTTCAGACGAAACTTCACCGGTTTGTGCCTGACCGTGGGCTGCAGCTGATTGTATACGCTCTCCATCACCTGCCTGATATCAGTGCTTTCTTCGTGGGTTTCAATCAGGCCTGTTTCAATGGTTGATATGCTGATGATGTCATCGATCACTGAAAGCAACTGGGTGCCGCTCTGACAAATGATTTTAGTCAGTTCTCTCACCCTGTCCGGGTGTTGACTTCCTTCACTGAGGACCTCCGAAAATCCCATGATGGCATTCAGGGGGGTTCTTATTTCGTGCGAGAGGTTATTGAGAAAAGCAGTTTTCAGTTTGTCACTTTCCTCTGCCTTTTCTTTGGCCGCCTTCAGCTCCTCAATGTTCTTGGCCCTTTGTATGGCAAGACTGATCTGACTGGAAGCATATTCGAGCAATTGCAGGTGGGTCGTGTCGAGTGCATCCGGATTATGGTAATCCTGGATTACGACGGCCCCGATGACCTCGCCGCCTTCAAAAAGCGGAACACCGAGCCAGACTTTGCTCATGGATCCGATCAGCTTGACTGTACCCCGGCTGATCAGTTCCTCCATGTCCTGCTGATAAAGCAAACTGGACTTCCTGCTTGCAATGACCAGGCCGGTCAGTGATCCTCTGGCCGGAAATTGCCGGACTTGCTCTCCTTCGGTTTTCTCAAATGGAATGGAAAACATGCCGGAGGGTCTGTCGTAAAGGGCAACGTAAAAGTTTGTGGTATCCATCAGGGCACTCAATGACTCCCTGATGGAGGCCAGCAGTTCCTCTGTGCTTTCGGTGGCAATGGTGGCACTGGCAATCTGATAAAGGACCTGGCGGGTCGCTTCGTGTTGCTTACGCTCACTGATATCGCGGATAATGGCCAGCAGGAGGTTTTCTCCATTGACACTGAACGGACTCAGGCTGATCTCGGTGTCAAAGGGTTTCCCGTTACAGTCCTGGTGCTGCCATTCAAAATGCTGGCGTTTGCCCGTTGAGGCACTGTGGATGAGTTCCCTGGCCTTATCCGTTGAACGGCTGCCATCCGGCTGCAATTCAGGGGATAGCTGCCATGGGGTACGGCCCAGAAGGTCCTCTTTCCGGCACAGGAACAACTTTTCTGCATGCTGGTTACAGTCTGCAATCCCCTTGTCAGTTATCAGCAGGATGCCATCGCTGGCATGTTCAAACAACGCCCTGTACCTCCTTTCGCTTTCCTGCAGGGCTTGTTTTTGCGCGTACTTTTCGGTTACGTCAGAAAAGACCATGACCACCCCGGAGATGACTCCTTCGGTATCCGTAATAGGTGCTGCGGAATCGGCAATCTGGTATTCGGTCCCATCCCTGGCGATCAGCACGGTATCGTTCGCCATTCCGACAATCCTTCCTTGTTCCAGCACCAGGCGGGCCGGGTCGTCGGCTTTTTGCCTGGTCTGTGCGTTCACAATATGAAACACTTCTGAAAGCGGTTTGTGTGTGGCCTCTGTGAGTGGCCAGGCGGTCATTTTTTCTGCGATGGGGTTCATGTCGGTCACCCTGCCTTTCAGGTCGGTGGTGATGACCCCGTCCCCAATGGATTGAAGTGTGACACGCAGGTTTTCACGGTGTTTCCGGATGTCGGCAATGGCTTTCCTGCGTTGAAAAAAGAGCCCTGTCAACCTGGCTGCATTCTGAATGAGCTTCTCTTCTTCCGGCAGGAAATGGAGATCCGTGTCGGTATATAACACCATGATATACCCCGTTCTTTGCCCATTTACGGTAATGTCGGCATGCAGGGCGGGGTAGCGGGAAAAATCCTCCCTGGGTTTACCGGAGCTGTAAAAATCTTTAACCCGGATGAGTACCTTGGTTGCGGCCGTGTATTGCATGGCCTCTGAAATATGCTTTTCCAGCTGCCTGCAAAAGACGTCGTCCGGCAGATCTTTCTGCATGCTTTCATTGATGGAGGTCAGGCAGCGCAATTCCTTTATGCGTTCTTTCAGGCGGCGTTCCAGTTCACGTTTCTGATACTCCCCTTCCATTTTGTATAAGGCAAAGCCCAGGTCTTCAGCTACCTCTTTGAACAGTGACTGTTCTTCTTCCAGCATGGCATAGTCTTCAGGTGCGGCAGCAGCCAGTACCCCGTATACTTTCCCCTTGTGGCCCAGGGTGATGCTCAGGCCCACCCTCCCCGTTACCCCGTCGTTGCCCGGGCAGCCATGGCATGCATCTGATTGATGGTTGAAAACAACCAGTTCTTTTGTTTTAAGTGTCTCTGTCATGCAGGGGGGCTGCTGCCCCTCTCTGAAAAACTGCTCCAGGGCTGTGATGCTGTCACCCATTTTACTCGAAGCAGTCAGTAAAACGTTCCCGGAATCATCCATAAGGGCGATCCAGGCATACTTGTAACCGAGGCTCTCAGTTAGATTGTCGCAGGCCTTGATGATCAATTGTTCTGCATCTGTTTCCCTGGTAATTAACTGGTTGACATTTCGTACCCCTTTCAGTACATTTTTCAGGTGCCGCTCTCTCCGGAGTGTTTCATGGAGGTCCTGAATCGTTTGGGATTGATTCTGTTCGGAATAAAATTCGCGGTTCATATATATAACATTGAATCAGTAATCCGTATTGTCATGAAGCGGCAGTGTGAAAGAAAAACAGGAGCCTTCTCCTTCTTTGCTTTCCACTGTTAGTTTTCCCCCGTGCTCTTCGATAATCCTTCTGCTGATGGCCAGCCCGAGGCCTGTGCTTGTTTCACCGGCGGTGGGGCGAGTGCTGGATTTATGAAAAGGTTGAAATATGTAGGGGATCTCTTCTTCTTTGATTCCCAGCCCATGGTCAGTCACAGAGGTTCTGACATATGTGCTTTCCTGATTGGCTCTGACAATTACCGTACTGTTTTTATGCGAGTATTTGATTGCATTGCTGAGCAGGTTGTTCAGAACCTGCTCGGTTTTGTTGTTGTCATAAGTGAAATACCAGGATTCCTTCGGGCATTCCAGCCTGATGTCAATATTTTTATAATTGGCCACCATCTGGTTAAACTCCACGCTTTTCTGCAGCAGGGATACATAGTCACCGGACGCTTTCTTCAATGCGACGTCACCCGCTTCAATCTTCGAAATGTCAAGCAATTCAGTCATCAGGCGAAGGGAGAACTGCAACCTTTCTTCGATGTTTTTCAGAAACTGTTGCTGCCGCGCCCTGGGGAAACTGTCAGGATCGTTGATCAGGATGTCTGCATAAGAAATGGCGGCTGCAATGGGGTTCCTCAGGTCATGTGCTGCCATGTTCATGAACTTGTTTTTCTCCTCGTGAAGGATGGCCAGCTGTTCGTTGGCTTTTTTCAGGTCACCAAGGGTCTGCTCCAGCAAAATCTTCTCCTTGGTCAGCTGGCGCTGCAGGTTGTTGGTTTCCCGGTTCAGTTCGCCCATTCGCTGGTTCTGCATTACGATGCGGTTCAGGTCCACTTCACCTGTAACCAGCATTTGCCCTTGTTTGCGAAATATCCGGGCCTGAATGGTTGTATTGATATGGGATTCACTGCCAATGGTGAGCATCCCCTCAAAAACCGGTTCAGCGGTATCAGGCGGACAGGGCAATTCAAGCAGTTTGTCAATTGAAGGGTTGATCAGGGTGTCTGCGGCTGTTCCGTGCATCAGCAGACGGAAAGCGTTGTTGCCAAAAAGCAGGGAACGGTCTTCGGTTGAAAAAACAGCGATGCAAAGCGCCCTGCTTGAGAGTGCGGCGTTTTCAATCTCAGATAGCCAACGGGAAAGGAATAGCGTCTGTTCTGTTTCTTTCATTATTTCAATGGGGAAAACCAGTTACTGGTGTGATAAATGCTCAAACAGCGGGATGTTGACCTGCATCCACTCATAAAGGGGCAGGGCCTCATTGTAAGCTTCGGCAGGGAGCTCTTCCCTGGTGATCTCTATCCACGCATTCAGCTGAGCGGCCCAGTAGGTGGAAGCAAACTCCCTGCTGCGGTAAGCCCGGAATACCCACAAAATGGTTTCCACCAACACCTCAGGGTTGTGGTTTTCCAGGATGGAGGCAATGAAGCGGGCATGATTGGCATGGTTGTCACACATCATTTCCCGGCCAGCCTTTCCGACCAGTTCATCGATGTCCGGACGCGAAATCATCTGTTCGTTGATCCGGGCAACCATGCGCTGAGAGGCAGCTGCATAAGCTTCGGCTGTGGCTTTGCTGAAGGGTCCCAGTTTGCCGGCACTGGTTATAAGGTCTTTTTTATCCATAAGGTTGGTATTGGTCAATAAAAGTTTCCAGTTCTTTCAGGTCTGCTATATACCGCGTACGCGGGTATCTTCCCGCCACATCCTGCCCCCCGCCGTGACGGAAAGCCTGTCCCCCGATGATCACGGGGAGGTCAAAGGTGTGGTGAATCAGCCGGAGCATTTTTTCCAGCAGGGGAATGTGGGAGTAAATGCTGACGGAAAGAGCCACCATGTCCGGGCGTTGTTTTTCAACATACCGGAACATTTCATTTGCCGGCACATTGGAGCCGGGGAAATAAGTATCCCATCCTTTCATCTCAAAAATATCGGCCACCATTTTTACGCCTACCTGGTGGAATTCTGTTTCTACGCAGCCCAGCACAACTTTTCTGGACTGCCGCTGGCGGGAAACAATGCCGTAAAAAAGCTCATTCATGATGCTTTCGGTCACCGAGGTGGCAATGTGTTCTTCTGCCACGGTGATCTGGTTGTTTTCCCAGAGCTCACCCACCCGGTACAAAGCTGTTTTTATGATGTGCTCATAAATAGTGAGAATACTGACCCCCTCTGCGGCCAGATCTTTTATGTGAATGGAGGCGTCCGCCCTGTTTCCTTCCAGTATCAGGGCCAGGTAGTGGTCATGATTTGGTTGTGTGTTGGTGTTGAATGTTCGCATGCCGGGGGTTTTATCAGCATTAAAGGTAACAAAATTAATGGTTGATTTCCCAGGTGCTTCCGTCTTTACTGTCTTTAATGGTAATATTCATATGCTGAAGGGCATCACGCAACTTGTCGGCGGTTTCCCAGTCTTTGTTTTCACGGGCAGTTTTCCGTAGTTCCAGGATGAGTTCCATGAGTTCTTCCAGCAGTTCATCCTTTTGTCCATGGTCGTCCTTTTCTGCAGTTAATCCGAAAATGTCCACAAGGAATAACCTGAAAGTATCCCGAAGTTTTTTCAGGTCTTCCCCGGAAAGGGTTTCCCTGCGGTCACGCACTGCATTGATGGTTTTAACGGCATCAAACAGATGCGCAATGGCCACCGGGCTGTTGAAGTCGTCCTGCAGGGCCGCATGGCATTTTCTGCCAGGCCCGCCGCGTCTGTGGTGGATATATCCGACGGCTTCAGCTGGTCCAGCGTTTCCAGTGCCTGCAGCAGCCTTTGCAACCCTTTTTCCGCTGCCTGTAATGCTTCATTGCTGAAGTCAAGGGTGCTGCGGTAATGGGCCTGGAGGATGAAGAAGCGGATGGTCATGGGGCTGTAGGCCCTGGCCAGCTCCTGGTGATTTCCGCTGAAAAACTCCCTGAGTGTGATAAAGTTCCCGAGGGATTTGCCCATTTTCTGTCCGTTAATGGTGATCATGTTATTGTGCATCCAATAACGGACGGTGTCGTGTCCGAATGTGGCATTTGACTGGGCGATCTCACACTCATGGTGGGGGAAGAGCAGGTCCATGCCGCCCCCGTGGATGTCAAATTCCTTGCCCAGATATTTTGCGCTCATGGCCGAACACTCAAGGTGCCAGCCGGGAAACCCTTCACCCCATGGTGAAGGCCAGCGCATCAGGTGGGTAGGTGATGCTTTCTTCCACAGGGCAAAATCAGCCGGATGACGTTTTTCTTCCTGTCCTTCCAGCTCCCGGTTTCCGGCCATCATTTCTTCAACGTTTCGTCCGCTCAATTTGCCGTAATGATGTTGCTCATTGTATTTCCTGACATCAAAGTACACCGAGCCGTCCACTTCGTAAGCATAACCCGCATTCAAGATGGCCTTCACCATTTCTATCTGTTCAATGATGTGGCCTGAAGCCCTGGGCTCGATGCTGGGTTTTTGCACATTCAGGCTGTCCATGTCGTCATGATAGCGGTCAGTATAATACTGCACAACCTCCATGGGTTCCAGTTGTTCCAACCGTGCTTTTTTGGTGATCTTGTCTTCCCCGGAGTCGGAATCTCCTTCCAGGTGTCCTACATCGGTAATGTTCCTTACGTAGCGAACCCTGTAACCGAGGTGCTTCAGGTAGCGGAATACCAGGTCGAAGGTTATGGCCGGGCGTGCATGACCGAGGTGAGCGTCGCCGTATACCGTGGGGCCGCAAACATAAAGCCCTGCAAAGGGAGGTGTTGCCGGCGTAAATTTCTCCAGCCGGCGCGTCAGGGAATCGTAGATATATAAATTACTGGTAGTCATACTTGCAGTTCTTGTTTAAAGTCAACATTTTCTGAAAGCTGCAAAGGTAAAAAAAGTAAAATTCATCATCCAGGCAGGGTTCCCGCTTCATGGTCAGATCCGGATTGCTTCATGCCCTGGTGCTGATCATTGTTTCGCCAGCACCTCCTTCGCCTTTTTGTATCCGATATCAAAAACCTTCCGGGCACTTGAAAGATCCAGGATTCCGTAATGCTGGAGCTCTTCAGGTTCGATGTAGATGTCACATTTGTCTTTCCTGGTTTCGGCATGGTTACGCATGGTGAGGTGAAATGCACGGATTGCGATGGTTCTCAGTCCGGAAATATGGTCTTCATGGCCGAGGGGGTTTACATTAATCCCGATGATTGTCTTGCATTTGCCTTCAAGTGGTTCAACGGGGAAATTATTGACAATGCCTCCGTCAAGGTACTGGTGCCCGTCGATTTCCACCGGCGGAAATACCACCGGGATGGATGATGAAGCCTTGATGGCCTGCACCAGGTCGCCTTTGTCGAAGCGGGTATATTCGATTGTGTTGATGTTCATCGCATGCAGGATGAGTGGAATTTTCAGCTCCTCAAAAGTTTTTGCGGTGAGCGTTTTGCGTAAGGTCTTTTCGAATCCGGTCATTTTCAGCAGACCGTCTTTGGGAATAACCAGGCGTAAGAAAGCGATCATGTTCTTGCTGATCAAAGCTTTCAGCACCTCCTCCGCATTTTTGCCGTCTGCATACATGGCCCCGACGATGGCTCCCGCACTCACCCCTGAAATGATCTCGGGTTTGATGCCATGTTCTTCCAGGGCTTTGATCGCACCAAGATGGGCAAACCCCCTCGTGCCGCCACCACTCAGCACCAGTCCGTATTTGTATTTCTTTTTTATCATAGTTACCGTTTTGTTGATGCAGTAAAAATAGAGATTTGCCGGATGCAATGCAAATCAAATCATGTTTTTGAAATGATTCAGATTATTCGTAAATTTGGGGAGACTAAAAGGATTGGTTATGAAATCAAAAATGATGCTTGCCACGGCGTTAATTCTGTTTTTGCTGGTGGTTTCCTCTCCGGCCTGCGCACAGGGCACTGATGAGGGACTAACCGGGCAGGAGACTGCGTTTTCCCCGTCTTCGAAGTTCGGGATGCAATTCGGCACTGCTTTTACAACAGGCGGATACGGAGGATCAATGTTCACCAATACAATTTCCCCGCACCTGGGGCTGGATGTAAGCAGGGATTTCCACCTGGAGTTAGGCACCATTTTTTCCTCGGGTCAGATCCGGGGCGGTTCAACCGTTGCACCCTTCGGATTAGCCGGCGATCACGGTGCAGTGCAAAACCTTCAGGGCCAGCGGATGTTCAGTACGACAATTTACGCCTACGGCTCATACAAGGTGAATCCGAGATTGAGCCTGACCGGCGGCACCTGGGTTGAAAGAAGGGATATGGGAGAGTTTGATCAGCAAATGAATCCCATGGCTTTTGACACCAATCCAAGAGGGATGATGTTTGGTTTCGACTACAAGGTAACAGACAATTTGCGTTTCGGGGCCGAAATCAATATGTCTTCCGGGGTGAACCCATTCAACCCCCTTCATCAGCATCAGTTTTCTCCTCACAGATTCAATAGTTCAATGCCTTTTTACCGACGGAATTAAAAAAACCCGCCGATTAATTAGGATACAACGAAATATTTTCATAAATTGAACCACTCATAAACACAGCACGATGGCTTTCGAAGCTATTGGTTGGTTTTACTTAGTGGTTAATGTTGTTTTTGTTTTGGTGGTTAAAGCGGCAGGTGGTGTGCTCCCTTCATATCTCCGGCCGCTTTTTCATTGTGGGGCGGGAGATTTATCTGTCCTCTTTTATCATTGCAGGTTAACCGTTTCTGCGGGCCTGGCAGGTTTATTGCATCTGAAGTCGTAAATTGGTCAGTCCTTCCTGCCTTGCAATGGTCACCACGTTGTTGTATTCTGACCTGGTAATTTG
>SL_3KL_010_SEDDRAFT_10005126_pt1 | contig 11804 bp, 5 predicted proteins | sample SodLakKL_010_SED_2_FD_10381 | JGI IMG/M metagenome (IMG submission 10381)
GCCGGTCGTAACCACATCCACATGGGAAGCAGCCTTGACCTTGCCTTTGGATTTGACTAAATTTGTCATCTCACGGGCGTTGACAACAACGGCCTTTTTAGCCCTGATTTTCTCATTGATCTGGGTTATGGTCTTACTAACAGCGTATTTTTTGGACATTTGGCCTCCATTCAGGATATTGACGGCAAATCACAGAAAACGTCATAAATATTCATCTTAAAAGACAAGCCTGCACTAGTCAATCAAGAGCTTTCATGGACAATATCAATCAAAATCAAGATGAACTATCTTCTGTATTAAGAATGAACGGAATCAACATCACTAAATACCAAAACATTCTTAACCATATTAAATTCAGCAATGACAAAGGATGTGTTAAACTCAATTTCCCACATAAATACCTCTTTGAACTTTATAAAAATGAGTTAAAAAAAATAATTGAACATATTTTTAAAGGAAACATAAACTACGTGGTCAATGACTACATAGAAATTCAAGAAAATAAAATAAAAATAAATAATTGCAAAACAAATGAATACAATTTTGAAAACTTCATATCCGGGAACAACAATAAAATTATTCTGGGGATTTGCAAAGAAATAAGCAATAGTAAACAAGTTAAATACAATCCAGTAGTTATTTACGGAGAAAGTTCATCAGGAAAAACCCATATAGTTAATGCCATTATCAACCAAGAAAAAAACAAAAAAAAATTCATTAAGGACTTGTTTGAAATCAATCAAATTATTAGCAGCAATAATTTGTCAGAAATATACAGCAATATAATCGGGAATGAAATAGCGGTCATTGAAAATATCAATGAAATAAAAAATGAAATATCCAGCATTCTCCTGGAAAAAATCATAGATCATTATTATGAAAATCAAAAACAAATAATTTTTACCTATAAAGGCAAAAAAATAAAAAGCTCTAATTTTTCAGAAAGCCTGTTCCACAGAATCAATTCTGGTCTTTGCCTAAAGCTCAGAAATCCCGACCTCAACGTCAAAATTAATTTTGCCAAGAGATTTAGCCAGGAAAATAAAATTAATTTATCAAGCGACAATATTTTTACAATATCATGTAATTGTGATAGCATCAGATCGATTAAGGGAATGCTCCTCAAGCTGACTACCCTGCAGGATAATTCCTGCCCGGTAACTCCAAAGCAAATAAATGAATTATTTGAAGAAAACTGGAAAAATACCCAAGCGGATTTTAAAAACATACTCCATATCGTTTCAGCGGCAACCGGGCATTCTGCCGGTGATCTCCTCGGAATGAGAAGGGGAAAAAAAATATCTCAGGCCAGACAGATCTGCATGTTCCTTTGTAAACACAAACTCAACTGGTCTTATCCCAAAATCGGAAATAAATTCGGGGGAAGAGACCATAGTACCGCTATTTACAGCGTAAAAAAAATTGAACAATTAAAAAAGGTTAACAAAGAAATAAACAACATGCTCACATACCTGTTCCTAAAGATTGATAACGTCCCCAAAAACGACTTATTAAAATAATCAGCGCATCCCTATAATTTAATGTTCATAATCGCACATTAAAAAATCCTTATATTCAGAACATGTAACCCTGTTAATAACTTTTGGCGGCCCCATATAAATACAAGGAGATATTTATGTATATAAGAATATTTAAAGAGGATGTTATCGATGGAGTCATAAAAGCAACCAGCATAATCTCACACAAAGCCGGGGCTGCATATCTCAGGACTTTGTGGCTTAAGGCTGAAGAGGACAAGCTGCAAATACTAAGCACTGACAGCAATATGGAATTCACGGGCAAATATGGAGCCAATGTTTTGGAAACAGGGCTGGTTGGGGTAGAAGGAAAAAAATTTAATGACCTTATGCGCAAGCTCAAACCCGGTGAAATAACTTTCAGATCTGATCAGGAAAAAAATATTCTATTTATTCAGCAGGATAAACGAAGATATAAGGTTCCCACCACTGATAGTTCATGGTTTCCTGAACTGTCTTCTTTTCCGGAGGAAAACAATGTGCTCTGGTCCGGAGAATTAATGAAGGAAATAATTGATAAAATATCCTTTTCCATCAGCGATGATGATGCAATGGGCTCCATGACCTGTATGAAGATTGCCAGGGGAGATGAAGAGAAAACCGAAGTTGAATTTTGCGGATTTGATATAGAAAACATGAGTTTGTATTCACTCAAGGACGATGGGATTTATAGCATCATACCTGAGGATGGACTGCTCATTCCCAAAAAATACCTTGCTGAAATAAGGAAATGGCTGACATCAGGTGAAATTGAACTTTGCATTTCCAATGACAGGTTTTTTATCAGAACACAGGATTTATCAGAAAGCATAAGCTTTCCTATGAGTTTTAGTGAATTTACAGATTACCGCAGTATTCTGATTTCTTTCTCCAGCGAGCTTAACTCATATCTCAAGGTCGACAGAAAGGAACTCATGGACTCCCTGGAAAGGATTCTCATCTTCAGCACAGAGTTTAATAAATCGGCAGTATTTGAGCTCAAGGAGGAAGAAGTCAGAATTGCCAGCACCGCAGTGGAAACAGGAGAAGCAAATGAAATTCTGGGATGTAAATATAGCGGCGATATTAAGGAACTTGTTTTTAATATAAAAAGTCTGTTGGAAATCCTGGATCATTTTACGTCAGAAGAAATAAATTTGCATTTATCCGGACAGGTGAGGCCCTGCAAAATCACCGGTGATGATGATCCCAATTATTTCGTTGTCACCATGCCTGTGGAGATCCAGGAAGAGACCTACTATACAGAAGAAAAGGAAGAATAAAATTAATGGAACAGATAAAGCAGGATTACACGGCTCAAAATATTCAGGTTTTGGAGGGATTGTCTGCGGTTCGCAAGCGACCGGCAATGTATATCGGAAGCACCGATGTCAAGGGACTGCATCATCTGGTTTATGAAGTCATAGATAACAGCATTGATGAGGCCATGGCCGGATATTGCAGCCGGATTAATATCACAGTCCATTTGGACAACAGCGTGACGGTTTCCGATGACGGCAGAGGAATTCCTGTGGATATTCACCTCAAGGAAAACAGGCCTGCCCTGGAAGTGGTCATGACAGTTCTTCATGCAGGGGGCAAGTTTGACAATGACAGCTACAAGGTTTCAGGAGGACTGCATGGAGTGGGAGTTTCCGTGGTAAACGCCTTGTCGGAATACCTGGAAGTGATTGTCAGGCGCGACGGCAAGAAATATTTTCAGAAGTACGAACGCGGTATCCCTGTCTGCAGTCTTCAGGACAGGGGAGAATCATCCGGCAGGGGAACAACCATCAAATTCAGGCCTGATGAAGAAGTGTTTGAAGAAGTAAATTTTGATTATGAAACCCTGGCTAAAAGATTTGAAGAGCTGGCATATCTTAACAGCGGGGTGCGCATAGAACTTTTTGACGAAAGAATTCAGAAAAAGGATGTATTCAAGTATGACGGAGGTCTGGTCTCTTTCATCAAAAACATTAACCGGGATAACGGGCTTCACAAGATCATCTATTGCGAAAGCGAGGTGAACAACGTCACTATTCAGTTTGTTATGCAGTTCAAATCAGGATACAAGGAAACAGTTTATTCCTTTGCCAACAATATTCGCACAATAGAGGGCGGAACCCATTTGTTCGGTATGCGCCAGGCCCTGACCAGGGCCATTAACAATTATATTCAGAATTCAACCGATCTGCCCAAAAAACTCAAGCAAAAAATGACCGGGGATGATGTTCGGGAAGGTTTAAGCTCAATAATCAGCGTTAAGCTGCCCAATCCGCAGTTTGAAGGGCAGACCAAGACCAAACTGGGCAACAGCGAAATCCTTGGATATGTATCCGGTGTGGTTTACGAAAGGTTGATGGTCTTTCTGGGAGAAAATCCAAAAGACGCAAAAATAATAGTGGAAAAAGTCGTTGATGCGGCCAGGGCCAGGGAAGCTGCCAGAAAAGCCAAGGATCTGGTCCGCAGAAAGGGTGCGTTGTCTGACTATTCCCTGCCGGGCAAACTGGCTGACTGTCAAAGCAAAAACCCTGAAGAATCTGAAGTTTTTATTGTTGAGGGTGACTCAGCAGGCGGTTCTGCCAAGCAGGGAAGGAATCCCAAGTACCAGGCCATCCTGCCCCTTCGCGGAAAAATCCTTAATGTTGAAAAAACCAGATTTGACAAGATACTGGAAAACAATGAGATCAAGGCCATGATAACTGCCATGGGCGCTGGAATCGGCCATGATTCAACAGATCTGACAAGGCTCAGGTATCATAAGGTNGTGATCATGACNGATGCGGACGTTGACGGAGCACATATAAGGACACTGCTTCTGACTTTTTTCTTCAGGCAATACCGGGAGCTCATAGAAAAGGGTTATCTTTATATTGCCCAACCTCCGCTTTACAGGGCCCATAAGGGTAATTTTGAGAAATACATAAGCGATGAAAAGGAGATGAATGATTATCTTCTTTCCAGGATATCCGAGGAAATAACCATCAGAACCCAGGATAAAACAATGTATTCAGGGGAAGAAATGCTGATAATGATCAGAAAGATGATCTCCATTCAAAATAACTCCATTGATGCTTCCAACATGGGCATCAATAAGGAGCTATTTATATCCATTCTCAAATACAGGACCAAGCTTCATCCGGTTACGTTTGTATACGAAGATTATTCTGATTTTGTGTCTTTCATCAGCAGCAAAGGCTTTAAGTTGGAAATGGAAAAAGAGGAAACAGAAGCGGAAAAGAGATTTTTTCTGATATTCACCGACAAGAATGAACACTCGGTAAGAATTGGTATTGAATTTTTTAATTCCAGGATCTACAAAAAATCTTTTGATTATTTTCAGGAACTTAAGCTTTCCGAACCTGACCTGAAGTATGAAATATTGTACAAGGATGAATTCATTAAGGTACAGGGCGTGTTTGAACTCCTGGAAAAGGTTTTTGAGGCTGCCCATAAAGGGATAAACATCCAGAGGTACAAAGGTCTTGGTGAAATGAATCCGGAACAGTTGTGGTCCACAACAATGGACCCGGATAAAAGAACCCTGCTCCAGGTCGTAATTGCCGACGCTGAAGAGGCGGATGATCTTTTTTCCAGATTAATGGGGGACAAGGTGGAACCAAGGCGCGAATTTATAGAAAGAAACGCCCTGGAAGTTGCTGAACTGGATATATAATACATAATCACCTTCGGAGATAATTATCTGTGAACAACAATATTTCTATTGAACAGGAAATAAAGAAATCATACCTTGAATACTCATTAAGTGTTATAATCGGTAGAGCTATTCCTGATGTACGCGACGGACTTAAACCGGTTCACCGCCGGATTTTGTTCGCCATGCATGATCTTGGCAACTACTTTAACCGGCCCTATAAAAAATCAGCCAGGGTCGTGGGTGACGTTATTGGTAAATACCATCCCCACGGCGATTCCGCGGTTTATGACGCCCTGGTGCGCATGGCCCAGGATTTTAATATGCGCGATCCTCTGGTGGACGGTCAGGGAAACTTCGGCTCCATTGACGGTGATTCGCCTGCGGCCATGAGGTATACCGAGGCCCGCATGTCCAGGCTGGCAGGTGAATTTTTAGGCGATATTGATAAGAACACTGTCAATTTCCGACCCAATTATGACAATACCCTTAACGAGCCTGAAGTTCTTCCCACCAAGGTGCCCAACATCCTCATCAACGGCAGCTCAGGCATTGCAGTGGGCATGGCCACCAATATTCCTCCACACAATCTGGGAGAGATTGTTGACGGCCTGCTGCACTTGCTGGAAAATCCGGATGCCTCGGTAAAGGAACTTATGGTTTTTATCAAGGGTCCAGACCTTCCCACTGGGGCCTATATTTTCAACATGAAAGGGGTCAGGGAAGCCTATGAAACCGGCCGGGGAAGCTTTAGAATACGTTCAAAAGTGGATGTGGAGCCCAGAAACAAGCACCTGGAAACAATAGTCATCTCCCAGATACCCTTTGCCCTGAACAAGGCCAATATGGTTGAGAAAATTGCCGGTCTTGTTAATGAAAAAAAAATAGAGGGAATATCAGATCTTCGGGATGAATCAGACCGCAACGGCATCAGGATCGCCATCGATCTAAAAAAAGGATCCATAGCCGAGGTAATAATCAATAAGCTATATAAGCTTACCGCCCTGGAAACAAGCTTTGGCATGAATATGATGGCCGTGGTCAACAACAGACCCCAGCTGCTGAATCTCAAGGACATTCTGGGGCATTTCCTGGAACACAGAAAAGAGGTTATTATCAGAAGATCCAGGTTTGACCTGGAAAAGGCGGAGCACAGGGCCCACATTCTGGAAGGATTGCAGATAGCCCTGGACAATATTGATGAGGTGGTCCGGCTGATCCGTTCCTCTTCAACCCCGGTGGAGGCCAAGGGGAAACTGAGAAAAGCATTCAGACTGACCGAAATCCAGTCCCAGGCCATCCTGGAGATGCGCTTGCAAAGACTGACCAATCTGGAGCGCGAAAAACTTCTTGAGGAATACCGGGAGATTCTCAAAAAAATTGAATATTTCCGGAGCATTCTGGACAACATCGAGGTCCTGAAAGGAGTAATCAGGGAGGAGCTTGAATATCTCAAAAAAACTTACGCCACACCCAGAAAAACCGAAATCCTGGACAGTGACCCGGACAGCATAGACATAATGGACATGATTCCCGACAATGACGTTGTGCTGACCATGTCCAGAAATGGGTATATCAAGAGAACCCTTCTGGAGTACTATCATCAGCAGAAAAGAGGGGGAAAGGGCATAGCTGGCGCCAATGTTTCGGAAAAGGACTTTATTTCCACATTGATCACTACCAGCAATCATCAGGATATTTTTATGTTCTCCAACAAGGGAAAGGGTTATAAGATAAAGGCCTATGAAATTCCCGAAGGAAGCAGAACGGCAAGGGGAGTGCATATACATAACCTCCTGCCCCTTGGCAGCGATGAATACATAGCCACCGCCCTTTCTGACCGTAATCTGGAAAAGGACGATTATTTTCTGTTTGTAACCAAAAGAGGAATAGTAAAGAGAACAGCAGTAGAACAATATAAGAATATGCGCTCCCTGGGTTTGATCGCGGTTAGCCTAAGGGATGAGGACGAACTTATTGGTGTGCGGGTGGTCAGCGCAAAATCCAGGATTATCCTGTCAACCAGGGACGGATTTGCCATTCAGTTTGCCTGCAACGAGATAAGGGCCATGGGCCGGGGCGCGGCAGGAGTCAAGGGAATTTCGCTTCGCAAAACCGATGAAGTCGTATCAGTAGTCATTGCCAACGGACATGAGCGAACCGACCTGTTTACCATCTCTGAAAACGGATTCGGCAAAAAAACCCCCCTGGACATGTACAGGATACAGTCAAGGGGAGGCAAGGGCCTGATCAACATGAAGGTTACTCCCAAGACAGGACGAGTGGTGGGATCAATGCTTTTGTCCGATAATGACGAGTTGATAATATTCAGTTCAGCCAATAAGATTATCCGAATCAGCGCGGCTGATATGAGACAGGTGGGCAGGTCGACCCAGGGAGTAAAAATTGTCAACCTGGAAGCCGGTCAGAAGGCAATCTGCTTTGACATGATAATCCAGGAAAGTCAGCTGGTCCCTGAAGATAATCAGGAAGAATGATTTAATTTATCTGAATTACAACGCCAAAGCCTGCAGGCTCAGATTGATTACAAACAGGTTGAATAATAAATCAGGCCGCGGACTTGCATTTTTAATTCCGGCAGCCCTATGCGCCATGCTGGTCATGTCATCCTGCGCCGGAGATGAGGTTGATCAGGATTATTTTCATAGGGGGGAAAAATCCTTTGCCTCGGGAAAGCTGAAAGAAGCCGCGAAATTTTATGAGCTTTTTCTTGAGGGTCAGCACAATTCCCCCAAAAGGATTATAGCCTGGGAGAGGCTGTTGCTGATTTATCTGGACATCGGCAGGAATGTCGACCAGGGCATGAACATTCTCAGGTCCATGAGCGTGGAGTACGAGATGGAGCAGGATAAGCTCTGGTCCATTTATATGAGGATAGGACGGCTGCATGCCCAGCAGAATAATTTTGCAGGCAGCATTGAAACCCTGGAGCGGGCGGTTATGATGGCCAAAGACGGCGAGCAGCTGATCCGTTCATACCAGGAAATGGCTGAAGTGTATTACAAAAAGAGCGAATACCAGTCGGCTCTGGAAGTGCTGAACCACTTCCTGGGGTCAATTCCTGATCCCTGCCCGGACCGGAAAGGACGTATGACTTATCTTCTGGGAAAGATTCATTATCAGCTGAAAGATAAGCAGTCGGCCATCAGTTATCTGCGCATGACCCTCTATTCTGACGCTGGAGAAAACCAGCGCTCCAAGGCCGGAATGCTTTTGTATGAAGTCTATCTTGAAGAGAACGATCAGGCTGGCGCGGAAGAGGTCCTGAGGGAGCTTAAAAAATTCTATCCCAACCCCATGGTCATCAGGGTGCGCCTGGATGATCTTCAATAACGCCTGATTTTTTCCTGTCTCAACCTCCGGTTGACCGGAAGATTGCAGGCGCCGCACTAATAATCGTATTTCCAGAATATGCCTATTCCACTTTCCCTGTCCGATCCGACTTTGCTTTCCATGCTGATGCGGGGCGTCAGTTCAACCTCCACCTGAACCGCGTCGGTTCCCGGGGCAGTCCCTTTCTTAACCTCGATATAAACCCTTTCATGCACGTATTTGCCCAGGCCGAACTGGGTATATCCTTCTTCCGGATCCCTGGTTATTTCCAGATCATCCACCCCGATCAAGTCCCTGACCTGGCCCATCATGTCCGTGCCTGTACGGCCTGTGGCCAGGTTCCTGGCCGCATTGGCCAAAGCAATAGCCTGGAACGGGCTGATGTTTGAAAGATCCCTGCCAAAAAGTACCCAGGCCAGAATTTCATCCTGGGGCATGGGAGGATCCGAAGACAGTTCAATTTCAGGGGCAAGGGCGGGGCCGTAAACCCTTGCATTGATGGTCATGTCTCTCTGACTGTAAGCAGCTCTGATATCCACATTGGGCTCTGGGGGATGTGTTCCGTCAAGATTGATGTTGGACTCTCGGGCGAGATCAAATCTGCGGTCCAGGATGTCCAGCCTGCCCCGGACAACATTGAGGTTTCCCCTTACAGACGGTGAGGTTGCTTCACCGCTGATGTTTAACTGCCCCTGCCATTCTGAATCAAGCCCTCTTCCACGGACATAAACCCTGGCAGGGAAGACAAGTCCAAGATCCAGAAGTACCGGATAGGCCTCGCCCGGGCGTGGTCTTTCCACTGTTTCCCGGGTGGGAGGCAGGTTTATTTCTGTCACATCCAGGTCGACCACTCCCGGAGGAGCCTGCTCAGGAAGCCTGGCATTGACTGATTCAAAAACAATCCTGCCTGACACTTCCGCCTGAGACGTGTCTCCGGAAATCTCCAGCTGGCCCCTGTCTACGTAAACTACAGCCAGGTTGTGATTGATGAATCTCATGTCCATGATATCGAGTTCAAGATTCCAGTTCATATTTCCAGTCAACTCGATATTGCCTGAGCCGCTTACCTGACCGTCCAACCCGTCGGTAGCGCTTATCCAGGTGATGATAATCCTGGTTTGATCAGCCACCGCCCTCAGTTCCAGGTCGGCAATATAAATGCCCGCGTCAAGATGTTCATAAGAACCGCCTTCAACTTCAATCGTTCCCTGGAAATTAGGCTGGTCAAGGGTACCTGCGATCACAAAGCTTGAATTAACAGTCCCGGTCAGGAGCTGGTCCGGGGGCAGTAAAATCATGGCCAGGGCTTCCAGATCAAGGCTGGATCTGAATTCTCCGGACAATGGAACAGGGTCAGGGAGCACTGTCTCAAAGGGTTCTATGGAAAAGCTGACCGGCAGACTGAAACCCAGACCTGCCAGTTCGGTCTGATCCTCCAGAAGGGAAGCATCTATGGTTGCCTGCCCTTGTTCCAGAGATATCCGGGCCATAAAATCCAGGGGTTGTGGAAATTCCAGATGTTCGGCTGCCGGGGCAAACCCGTCGATATTGATGTCTGCGTTAATGACCGGATAGGCTGGGCTGCCGGTGAGCATTAAGTTGAAATTGAGAACCCCCAGAACATGATCAAGCTGGCGTACCGGAATTTTTCCGAGCTCAAGCCCTGCAAGCTCAACAGATGCGTAGACTTGCTCCTGGGATAATTCGGCCTGAGCTGATAAAATTCCTGACTCCAAAACAAGGTTGAAAGGACTCAGTGAAGTTTTGTCTGGAGAGTAAACCAAAACCGAAGATGAATCCAGGTGAAAATGCTCCTGGGCATAGGTTCCTCGCAGGTCTGAAAGTTCCAGCAAGTGTTCTAATTCTTCAAAGGCGTAGCTGCCCCTGACGGACAAATCCAGAGGATGGAGGAATTTTCCCTCAGTAGTTGCCGAAAATTCGATTCTATCCAAAGTGCCTTGCAAATCAGCGCTGAAATCATAAATTTCAGCATTTCCGGCTCTGATTCCTGACATGGATATATCCGTCTGAACAAAGCCCTTTGAAAAGGCATCCTCCATCCGTCCGGAAGCCTGAAGTCTGGATATGGTAATATCGGCAAGGCCAAAATCCTGTCCGGAGAGGGAGTATGAAATATTCTGATGGTGTTGAGGGGTTTGGAGATATAATTCCCATTCCAGATTCCCGGAAATTTCCAGGTCAATAAACTCCCCAAGAGAGGAGAGATCAGGGACAGTTCCCAGAAAATGGCCCAAGGCCAGCCTGTTTTCCAAATCAAAATCAAGTTCCCCGGCAACATCAACTCCGTGACCCCATGCGGAAAAATCTGAAATTTCCAGGCGGTTGTCCCTGAAGGAGAAACCTGTTTCCATATCAATTCTTTTTTCGGCCTGGGTCATGAACATTTCAATGTTTCCCGCGGGCCCCCCCTGCCTGATCAAAGCGCGCAGTTCAGCCTGGAGTCGGGTCGGGTCAATTTCTGCGTATCTGAAGTCCGCAACCAGGACCTGAGCAAGGAGATCAGGTGCGGTAATTTCTCCCTGAGCTGCCAGATCAATACTCAGTTCACCGCTGAATTCCGTATCCAGGGCCTCTGCCAGGCCGGCAAGGGATTCCATGACCAGTTGGCCCGAATAGTCCATTTCCATGTCTTTGAAGCCCATGTTTCCCGCTCCGGCAAAAATGAATTCCCGGGCATCCAGCCTGGCCCGGGAAACCCGAAGAATCAGGTCTTCACCAAATGTCAGGCTTGCGGAAAGCTTTGGGCTGTCTCCGGTCAGGGTGCCAAGAACTTCATCATCAGTTTGGAAACCGGACAATTTAACGTCCGCATCTGCAAAAAATTGAAATTCACGTATATTCCCTCCGCCTTTGACTGCCGCTGCAAGGGCCGAAGAAAAAAAGGCATCCCGGTCGAGTCCAGGGATGAACTGCTGTATTTCCAGGGCATTAAGATTCAGGTCTGCTTCAAATTCAAGAGTTCCCAGATTAAATTTTCCAGCCAGACCAACAGAAAGTTCATGAGCTTCAAGGTCCAGTTTTTTCAGGTTAAGGAAATTTTCTTGAAAATGTTCGAGGTCGAACTCAAAAAAAAGATCTCCAGGCAGATTGGTGTACTGCTGAATATTAAAATCCGTCAATTCAAGGCCGCCGGTGGTTGAGTAAATAGTCCCGGTGGATGGAAAGAGTTTGAAGTCAGCGGAAAGGCTTGCCCGGTTCATTGACAGTCCATGTCCGGAAACAGCCCCGGTCAATACCCGGGGACTGACGGACAAAGC
>SL_3KL_010_SEDDRAFT_10005127_pt1 | contig 11802 bp, 8 predicted proteins | sample SodLakKL_010_SED_2_FD_10381 | JGI IMG/M metagenome (IMG submission 10381)
GCACTGAGATTTCAGAAGGTGTGGTACTTGACTATGATTCTGAAGGTAACATCACCGGGATTGATATTGATAATGCAAGTAAGAAGATTGACCTTGAAGACTTGTCGTTTTCAAAAATTCCGATATCAGGGAATAAACTGACCGCTTCCGAATAATCAGTTTTTCCTTTCTCAAAAGTTAAAACATCAAATATTTTCAGATGCCAAAACCAAGTTTGGTCCTCGGCTGCGATATCGGAAGCTCGTCCGTAAAAGCCTCGCTGCTGGATATTGATACGGGTAAATCCGCTGCCGCTGCCTTCTCCCCTGAATCGGAAATAAAGATTCAATCCCCAAATAAAGGCTGGGCAGAACAGAACCCTGCATTTTGGTGGCAGCACCTGGTTCATGCTGTGAAATCCGCAATGAAAAAAGCCGGAGCCAAAGCGGATGAAGTGAAGGCAATCGGCATCACCTACCAGATGCACGGCCTGGTGCTGATTGATGAACACCAGACCGTTTTACGTCCGTCAATCATCTGGTGCGACAGCCGGGCGCCTTCCATCGGTGAAGCCGCCTTCAGGGAAATCGGTGAAGAATACTGCCTCGAACACTATCTCAACTCGCCGGGCAACTTTACGGCATCCAAAATGAAGTGGGTTATTGATAACGAGCCTGAAGTGTTCGAAAAAGCTCATAAAATAATGCTCCCGGGCGACTACATCTCTCTGAAGATGACAGGCAACATCAGCACCACACACACCGGGCTATCTGAAGGAATTCTCTGGGACTATGCTGAAAAGCGCACAGCTCACGTGCTGATGCAGCATTATGGCATCCCCGACAGGCTTCTTCCCGAGGCGCATCCATCCTTTCATGAACACGGAACACTTCTCGCCGATACGGCAGATGAACTCGGTCTCAAAAAAGGCACTCCCATAACCTATAAAGCGGGCGATCAGCCCAACAACGCGTTTTCTCTGAATGTTTTGAACCCGGGCGAAACGGCAGCCACGGCGGGGACATCCGGGGTGATCTATGCCGTTACCGATAAGCGAGCGTACGATGAAAAATCACGGGTCAACACCTTCATCCATGTAAATAATCGCGAAGAGTTACCCCGTAACGGCGTGCTGCTTTGTGTGAACGGTACCGGAATTCTGAATAGCTGGCTCAGGCACAACCTGTCGGACACCGGAACACTCGATTACAACGAAATGAACCGGCTTGCCATGGAGATACCTCACGGATCCGACGGCCTGACCATTCTCCCGTTTGGCAATGGCGCTGAACGCATTCTCAACAACCGTGATATCGGATCACATTTTTTGAACCTTGATTTCAACCGCCACAACAGGGCGCATCTGTTCCGGGCAGCGCAGGAAGGTATTTCCTTCGCACTGCGGTACGGATTTGAAATCATGAACGAAATGGGCCTGAAAGCCGAAAGAGTAAAAGCCGGCAGGGCCAACATGTTCCGGAGTCCTCTGTTCAGGGAGTTATTTGTGAACAGTACCGGCTCGGTCCTTGAACTTTATCGCACCGATGGATCTGAAGGTGCTGCCCGGGGCGCCGGTATCGGAGCGGGAATCTTCAGCAATGCATCCGATGCCTTCCATGGCCTCGAAAAACTGGAAGTCATCGAACCCGACCCGGAACAGATGAAAATATACGAAGAGCTTTACCAGAACTGGCTATCGAATCTCAACCATTTTCGTAAATAACTTCAACTTAACCTTAGTTCGACATAAGATCTTTGAATTTGGCAACAAGCAAGTCCCCTCCTTCTCAAGGAGGGGATTTAGGGGTGGTTGAAAACTTTGGTTTATAAATACATTTTTATTCGAAGCACAAATCAATGCAAAAGGATTTACGTAATAACTTAATTTTTAAATCACACCACCCATGCCACAATCAACCCAATACTTCCCCGCCGTCAAAAAAATCCGTTACGAAGGCCCCGAAACCGACAACCCCCTGGCCTTCACCCATTATGATGAAAACCGGATTGTGGCCGGTAAGCCCATGAAAGACCACTTCCGGTTTGCCGTAGCATACTGGCACTCGTTCTGCAATGAAAACAGTGATCCGTTCGGAATCGGAACGAGGAACTTACCATGGAATAAATCCACTGACCCAATCGAAAACGTCAAATACCGCCTGGAAGCTGCCTTCGAATTCCTCACCAAGCTGGGAGTTCCCTACTACTGCTTTCACGACCGAGACCTTGCCCCGGAGGGTCAAACCATCGGCGAAACAGAGAAAAATCTTGAAGTACTTGTGAACCTGGCAAAACAGCACCAGCGTGATACCGGCGTAAAACTGCTCTGGGGAACAGCCAATCTCTTCACCCACCCGCGATACATGAATGGTGCGGCCACCAATCCCGATTTTGGCGTGGTGTGCCACGCCGCGGCACAGGTGAAAGCCGCACTGGATGCCACGGTGGAATTGGGCGGCGAGAACTACGTGTTCTGGGGCGGACGAGAAGGCTACATGAGCCTGCTCAATACCGACATGAAACGGGAACTCGACCACATGGGGGCTTTTCTAAGGGCTGCACGCGACTATGGCCGAAAAATCGGCTTCAAAGGCAACTTCCTGATCGAACCCAAACCGATGGAGCCCACCAAACACCAATACGATTTTGATGCAGCAACCGTAATCGGCTTCCTCCGTGAACATGATCTGCTCGATGATTTCAAACTGAACATTGAAGCCAATCACGCCACGCTGGCCAAACACACCTTTTCGCACGATGTGATGCTTGCCGCCCAATACGGACTGCTCGGCAGCATCGACGCCAACCGGGGCGATAACCAGAATGGCTGGGATACCGACTACTTCCCGACAAACCTCTACGATGCCGTGGAAATCATGATGATACTGCTCGAACATGGCGGCATTACTCCCGGCGGACTCAACTTCGACGCCAAAATCCGCCGCAACTCGACCGATCCCGAAGATCTCTTCTATGCTCACATCGGCGGAATGGATACGTTTGCCCGTGGCTTGCTCATTGCAGACGAAATCCTCAACAATTCGGAATACAAGGATCTCAGGGATGGGCGCTACCGTTCGTTTGATTCCGGCCCGGGCAAAGAATTTGCTGCCGGGAAGCTATCCCTCGAAGAACTCCGGGTGCATGCCATCAAACACGGTGAATCCGAAATGCGAAGCAGCAAACAGGAGCTATTCGAAAACCTTATTAACAGATATATTCGCTGAACCACTGTTACCACATAAGTTTGAATCCCTCCGTGTTCTTCCGTGCTTCCGTGGCATTTTATTCAGTGCCTTGTGCATGGCATTTAATGAAGCAAAACTTCCGCCGAGGAGCTCAGTAACTCAAGAACCATCCATGCCTGATTTCGGTTTAGATAAAAACGAAATCTGACACCTCATTATGCCCGAAGGACCTGAAGTACATCGCGAAGCCGACAACATAAGAGCCGCAATCAACGGTGATCAGCCCATTTACATCTACTTTCATCATGAGCACCTCAAGCCGTTCGAAAAAGAACTGGCCGGACTGAAAGTCCAAAATGTGGAAGCTCACGGAAAAGGCCTTGTCATCTCGTTTGAGGATGATTTCCATCTTTTCACGCACAACCAGCTGTACGGCAAGTGGTATATCAAACCGGCGGGCAGTTATCCCAAAACCAACCGCGAGCTGCGCGTCGAGATACGAACCGACCAGAAATCGGCACTGCTCTACAGCGCCAGCGATATTGATGTAATGGATGGAGAATCGCTGGTCGAACATCCCTATCTCAGTAAACTTGGTCCCGACCTTTTGAAAAATCCGACCCCGGAACAAATCGCTGAACGTGCGGCCGATGACGATTTCAAACGAAAATCATTCGCCTCTCTCCTGCTCAACCAAGGATTTCTTAGCGGTGTAGGCAACTACCTGAGAACCGAAATCCTATTCGATTCACAACTTTATCCGGCGCAAAAACCGAAAGACCTGAGCGATGAGCAATTGATCCGTTTTGGGCGATCAGCCCTGGTCATCACTCGCAGAGCCTACCAAACAGGCGGTGTTACCGTGAAGGAAGAACTGATGCGAGAACTCAAAAAGAACGGCACCAAACGCCGCGATTATCGCCATTACCTGTTTGGCCGTGCCGGTAAACCGTGCAGGGTTTGCGGTACAGAAATCCAAAAGCTGGCGATGAGCGGAAGGAGAATTTATATTTGTGATGCATGTCAGATACACCAATGAGTTTCAAGCCAAGGAGTTACGACCCGGGTTCTTTTCTCCCAGCCGTTCATTTGATAAAGAGAGGTTATTTCGCGGACCGTTAAGGATAAAACCTTCATCCGAAGAAATACCGCACATATAGATTTTTTTTTGATTTTACTCACATAATCAAAAAATTGAAGTACACGACACGAGTTTTTCGCGTGTACGAGCTTGTCGAGATAAAACGGAAATTATAGACAAAATGGAGAAGATCTTATGAGGCATTTCATATGCGTTTTGATCATGTTAATTGGTGGTTTTGTATTTGGCTCTTGTGAATCGAGTCAACAAGAACTTGCCCATAGCCCTGTAACTGCTGAAGTATCAGAATCGGCAATTGACTCTTTGATTGCCCTCATGACGCTGGATGAGAAAATCGGCATGCTGCATGCCAGCTCCTCATTCACATCCGGTGGAGTGCCGCGGCTCGGTATCCCGGAACTTACATTCTCAGATGGTCCACACGGTGTAAGACATGAACACGGAAGAGGATGGTATGCTTTAGATGGTTATGATGACCAGGCTACGTACCTTCCCGTAGGTATCAATCTTGCCTCTACATGGAATAAGGACCTTGGATATATATATGGCGAGGTATTGGGCAATGAAGCCAAAGAGAGAGGAAAAGACGTTCTTCTTGGACCGGGTGTAAATATTATTCGTAGCCCGTTAAACGGAAGAAATTTTGAGTACTTAAGTGAAGACCCCTTCCTGACCGGAAGAATGGCTGCCGGTTATGTATTAGGCCTTCAAGNTCAGGGAGTCGCGGCTTGTCCCAAACACTATGCGGCCAATAATCAGGAGACCGATCGCCACAATATTGATGCAATTGTAAGCAAACGCGCACTTCACGAAATCTATTTTCCTGCATTCAGAGATGTGGTTCAGAAAGGTGGTGCCTGGAGCATAATGGGTGCTTACAACAAAATAAACGGGCAATACACCACGCACCACGAATATCTGAATAATGAGATTTTAAAAGGAAAGTGGGAATTTCATGGAGTAGTGGTCAGTGACTGGGCATCGGTGAAAGATACGCGTGAAGCCTTACTCTATGGAACAGACATCGAAATGGGTACCGAACTGCTGCGTGATTTTGATAACCCCGTCTATGAAGAATTCTACCTTGCTCGTCCTGCAAAAGAAATGATTGAGAGCGGTGAAATAGATGAACGTTATGTGGATGACAAAGTGCGACGGATACTTCGGTTAATGTACAGAACCACTGCATTAACAGGCCATGGTCCCGGCCAACGAAATGTGGAAGAACATCAAAGAATTGCGCTTGAGGTAGCGCGTGAGGGCATTGTGCTGCTAAAAAATGACGGTTTACTGCCTTTTGAAAAAACTGAGATAGAAACACTTGCAGTTATCGGGTACAACGCAACAAGGCTTTTTGCAGAAAGAGGAGGCAGTTCACAGGTTCGGCCGCTCTATGAAATCACTCCCCTCGAGGGTATAATGAGTCTCGTTGGAGACGACGTTGAGGTGATATACGCTGAAGGATACGAGCCATATTACGATCAAAGCCTGTTTGCAGATATACGGGGCGATGCAGCGTCTCAATCCAGAGAAAATGTAAGAGATGTTGAATTGGCACAGTCAGCTAACAGAGAACTCATGGAGGAAGCCATTGCTTTGGCTGAAAGAGCCGATGCTGTAATCTATGTAGGTGGATGGATTCATGGACACGATGGGATGCCATGGGGCGAGGGAACATACGATGCCGAAGCACGGGATAAATTAAATTTAAAGTTGATTTTCGGCCAGGAAGAACTAATACAGGAAATCAATAGTGTGAACAGTAATACCGCGGTTGTTCTTATGGGCGGAAGCAACGTAGAGATGGAAAATTGGCTTCCAGACACCCGAGCCTACGTCCATGCCTGGTACCCGGGTATGGAGGGCGGCACGGCTCTTGCAGAGATCCTGTTTGGTAAAGTGAACCCATCGGGCAAACTCCCTATGACCTTTGCAAATTCTCACATGGATTATCCATCTCATTCTATTGGTGAATTTCCAGGTGAAAACACAGTCCGGTACACCGAAGACATTTATGTTGGCTATCGGTATTTCGATACCCATGAAAGGGATGTTTTCTTCCCATTCGGATTTGGACTCTCTTACACTTCTTTTGAATTCTCTGACATGGACCTTTCAATAAACGATGATTTGGTAACAGTTCGCACAACCGTTACAAATACCGGTGACCGTGAAGGTGCCGAAGTAATTCAAGTATATGTGCACCATGAGAATCCTTCTGTAGACAGACCGGTCCGTGAACTGAAAGGATTTGAAAAAGTGCATTTGGACGCTGGAGCCTCGATCACAGTTGAAATTGAACTGGATGAGACATCTTTTTCCTACTTCCATCCGGAACAGCTGGAATGGGTGTTTGAATCTGGATCCTACCAAATTCAGGTCGGCAACTCTTCTCGAGATATCATGCTCACTGAAACTATAGAGCTCTGAATCTGAATCGTGATCTGATTCTCAAGTGATTTGAGAATCCTGTAAAACCAAAAAAACTCATCCGATGACGGGAAGTCATCGGATCAGGCTCTTACTCAATTCCCAGAATCTTCCGGTTCAGGGCTTCGTCGCTGCCGGCACCGGCAAAGTCGTCGAATGCTTTGTCGGTAACGCGGATAATGAGATCCTGGATGATCTGAGCTCCCTCTTCGGCTCCCTGCTCGGGATGCTTGATACAGCACTCCCACTCAAGTACCGCCCAGCAGTCGATGCCGTACTGACTCAGCTTAGTGAAAATCCCCTGGAAATCGATCTGTCCGTCGCCAATTGAACGGAAGCGCCCCGGTCGATCCACCCAGCCCTGGTAGCCGCCATACACTCCGGCCCTGCCGGTTGGGTTAAACTCGGCATCCTTAACATGGAAAGATTCTATATAATCCTTGTAAATATCAATAAAAGCAAGGTAATCCATCTGCTGGAGAAGGAAGTGGCTGGGATCGTACAAGATTCTAGCCCTTGGGTGATTGCCGGTGGCTTCCAGGAACTTTTCGTATGTGATGCCGTCGTGAAGGTCCTCGCCCGGATGCAGCTCGTAGCATACATCCACGCCATGCTTGTCGAACTCGTTCAGAATTGGCTTCCAGAGTCGCGCCAGTTCCGCAAAGCCGTCTTCCACAAGTCCGGCCGGACGCTGCGGCCAGGGGTAAACCGTATGCCACATCAATGCCCCTGAAAACGAAGCGTGTGCATTTAATCCAAGATTGCCGCTTGCCTGAGCTGCCATCTTGAGCTGGTTTACTGCCCACTTCTGCCGCTCATTCCGCTTACCGTGCACCTCTTTGGGGGCAAAATTATCAAACATCACATCGTAAGCCGGATGAACCGCCACAAGCTGTCCCTGCAGGTGCGTTGAGAGCTCGGTGATCTGCACACCGGTTGCTTCAATCTTTCCCTTGTACTCCTCTGCGTAGGTTATGCTTTCAGCCACCTTCTTCAGGTCAATCAGGCGCGACTCCCAGGTGGGAATCTGCACTCCCTTATAACCCAGCGATTTTGCCCACTTACATATGGCTACAATGTCATTAAACGGAGGTTCATCACTTACAAACTGCGCCAGAAAAATGGCGGGTCCTTTAACTGATTTCATGTTGGTTTAATTAAATTTGAAGTTAAAAATACATGCTTTGCAATGAATTCCCCTCCTTTTTCCCCAACGGGATCCCTTGCGGGGCAAGGAGAGGTTAGGGGTGGTTCATAATGGGCCAGGATGTTGAAAATAGTCCGTATGAAGGGGCATGTCCAAATGCATTCAGACCCACAGCGGTCGTGAGACGAGGGGGGAGAGAGGCTTCGAATCCAAAATAAATGCATGGTCCGACTCAATGCCCCCGATGATCCCCCAGTAATTTCGCTCAGTGCTCACTCACCTCACTTTTCAAAGGGGGACTTAATTAACGCACCATACTACACTACAAACTCTGTCCACTTCTTGTCGGACTTATTCGAAGCCACCATGGTTACAACAAATGCCATGCCGCGCACACCGTCATCCACATTTGGAAAGTCGTAATCTTGGGCTGATTTGAATTTGCCTGTTTTAAAATCCTGAACGGCATCATGGAACGCCACATAGATATTGGCAAACGCTTCGAGATAACCTTCCGGATGGCCTGCCGGCAGTCGGGTATTGGCCTGTGCCGATTCCGAGAGATAGCCGGTTCCCGCTCTCAGGATTTGAGTGGGTTGATCCAGTGGTTTCCAGAGCAGGGTATTGGGATCCGTATGGGTCCATTCAAGGCCTCCCTCCTCCCCATAAACGCGCAGCTTCAGGTCGTTTTCCTCACCGGCTGCAATCTGAGTTGCCATCAGTACGCCGCTGGCACCGTTGCCGAATTTGAGCAATGCAGCTGAATCATCGTCAAGTTTTCGTCCAGACACGGTTATGTTAACATCAGCACAAATTTTGGTAATATGGGCACCGGAAACATACTCAGCCAGGTTTGCGGCATGTGTACCGATATCGCCAATAGCACCGCCTTCACCCGACTTTGAGGGGTCGGTCCGCCAGGAGGCCTGCTTATTTCCCTCCTCCTCAAGCGGCGTTGCCAGCCATCCCTGCGGATATTCCACATACACTTTCCGGAGCTTACCGAGTTTGCCCGATTTCACATATTCACGTGCTTCCTTGATCATCGGATAGCCGGTGTAGGTGTGTGTAAGCGCAAGCACATGTCCCGTATCTTCCACTATCTTTTTCAGTTCTTTTGCCTCTTCGAGCGAGAAAGCCAGTGGTTTGTCGATGATTACGTGAAACCCGGCCTCGAGAGCAAGTTTTGCCGGTTCAAAATGGACATGATTGGGTGTTACAATCGAGACGGCTTCCATCCGCTGTTCGGCAGGTAGTTTGGCTTCTTTCTCAAACATCTCCTTATAGGAACCATAAACTCTTGAAGAATCCAATCCGAGAGCCTCACCGGTTTTCTTCGATTTATCGGCGCTGCTGCTAAACGCACCGCAAACCAGGTCAAATTTGCTGTCGAGAGCAGCGGCCTTCCTGTGAACCTCACCTATAAATGCATCCAGGCTACCGCCCACCATGCCAAGTCGTAGTTTGTTACCCATTGTCAGGTTTTGTTAGTCGATTATGGTTTTGGTTTTTGCAGAGTAAAAAGTGAAAAGACAAAAGGCAAAATCTCTGGCATTGAAATTCAATAGCGTTTTTTATCCGGCAATAGTTTAAAAACTACCCGATTGTTTTGTTGCAGACAGCCTGCTTATCTCTTTTGCCTTTTCAACTCTGCCTTTTCACACCACACAGATAACGAACATTCCATAATTCTGCAACCGATTAACCGTCTTTTACTTGCACTTAACATCGATAAAATGAATATTCACCCATCTCGACGCGAAACCTGTTTCAGATAACCTAACTAACCTTATGGATACAAAACGTTTTGTGATCTCACGCCTCAGCCTGATGATGTTCTTGCAGTTCTTCATCTGGGGCGGCTTTTTCGTTACAATGGGCATTTACCTGCTTGAAATTTTTCAGGGTGAAGAAGGCCTTAACACTATTATTGGTCAGGCATATGCCACGCATAACTGGGCAGCGGTACTTGCACCGGTATTGGTTGGCTTGATTGCCGACCGTTACTTCAATGCCGAGCGCGTAAATGCAGTCTGCCATATTCTGGGTGCGGGACTGCTCTGGTATGCGGCTACGATTGTAGATTCGCCCAGTCTGTTTATCTGGACGATGTTTGCTTACTTCATGCTCTACATGCCTACCCTGGCACTTGTAAACGCCATCTCATTTGCCAATATCGGTGATGCGGATAAAGAATTTCCAAAAATCAGGGTATGGGGAACCATCGGCTGGATTGTGGCCGGTTTTGTGGTGGCTCAAACCATTCTGGGATGGGTTAACATACCTTTTCTTGCATGGTTTACGGGTGTTGAAGCGGGAATACAGTCAACAGCCATTCCGCTCCAGATGTCGGCGATTATTTCACTGGTTTATGGTTTTTACAGTTTTACGCTGCCGCCGGCCCCTCCATCTGAAAAGGGCAAGAAGTTCAATCTTGCAGAAGCCCTTGGCCTTGATGCCGTAAAACTTCTTACCAATAAAAACTTCGCCATTTTCTCCTTCAGCAGTTTTGCGATCAGTATTCCGCTTGCGTTCTATTACGCACGAACAAACGACTTCATCGCAGCCGTGGCCTTCGGTGATGCGGCACCTTCATTCATGACTATTGGACAGATGAGTGAAGTGTTGTTCATGGTATTAATTCCCTTCTTCCTTGTGCGCCTCGGCGTAAAATGGATGCTTCTCGTAGGCATGCTGGCATGGACAGCCCGATATTTCCTTTTCGGGATTTTCCCGGAATCCACATTCCTCATTCTTGTGGGGATTGCGCTCCATGGTGTCTGTTACGACTTCTTCTTCGTAACCGGACAGCTCTATGTTGAAAAGAAAGCACCGAAAAATCTGCGTGCCAGTGCACAGGGATTCTTCAACCTGCTCACTTATGGTGTGGGTATGCTGATCGGTAACTACATGCTCGGCTGGTGGGGCGACAACATCAACCTCGACGGAGCAACCGAACAGGGATGGCTTGATGGAGCCTTTGCCTTTTGGATTATGCCGGCAGTTATGGCACTGGTCGTGGCCATATTCTTCTTCTTTTTCTTCTGGGATGAAAAAGTGGAAGCCGAAACCATTGACCCGAACGTTTCAACCATTGTGGATGCCAACCCGGACGAAACCAGCCCCGGCACGGTAGCCTGACGCGTTTCATATCGACCTTCGACTGACGAGTGAATCTAACCACGCCCTTTGGCCTGACCAAATCACTCGTCTGTCGAATTCAAGATCCGTCGGATTTTTTACATCCAACAACTCTGCACGTTAAAACAACCTTCACATCCAGCCAGAGTAATCCGAGGGATCTTTTCGTGGCTAAATCCCAACCCCTGGCAACTCGTCAGACGACTGATAGTTTCAATTCCTTAACCGGTTTATACCAAAGTCGTCAGACGAGTCCCCCTTTCGACTGACGAGTGGATCTATCCAAACATGTTGGCCTGACCAGATCACTCGTCTGTCGAATTCCAGATCCGTCGGATTTTTCCATCCAACAACTCTGCACGTTAAAACAACCCTTACATCCAGCCAGAGTAATCCGAGGGATCTTTTCGTGGCTAAATCCCAACCCCTGGCAACTCGTCAGACGACTGATAATTTCATTTCCTCAACCGGTTTTTACCAGAGTCGTCAGACGAGCCACCTTCGACTGACGAGTGGATCTAACATCGCCTGTTGGCCTGACCAGATCACTCGTCTGTCGAATTCCTACGGTTTAGATTCCCGGCCATAGAAACTCGTCAGATCACTGATATATTCACTTCCTTAACAGCTTCAATTCTTTTACTCAGCTTCTAAGTTCCGTACCTTTGGGCTCACAGATATCTAAGTGCAATAATGAGTTCAATAACGATACCCGATTTTAATCAAACCATCCCAATCGATAAGGTTGGCGTTGAGGAGCGAGTTTCGCGCCTGAACAAGCGCAGCATTAAGAAAGAGTCGAAAATGCAGGCCCT
>SL_3KL_010_SEDDRAFT_10005128_pt1 | contig 11801 bp, 9 predicted proteins | sample SodLakKL_010_SED_2_FD_10381 | JGI IMG/M metagenome (IMG submission 10381)
AATGATCGCTTCTGAAAGGGGCGTTGCCCATTTCAGCGGCAATATTGGCCGGCATGGGCCGGACAGGATCAAAAATTGATTCCGGAATCATGGCCGCGCCTCCGGCCACCATCAGGACCACCATGGTCTCGCCTATGGCCCTGGCTATGCCCAGAATGACCGCGGTGGATATTCCGGTCATGGAGGCAGGAAAGATAACCCTGTATATTGTTTCCCAATGAGTGGCCCCCAAAGCCATGGACCCTTCCTTCATGTGCCTGGGCACACTGTAAATGGCATCTTCTGAGATGCTTGTTATGGTGGGTACTGCCATGAAGGCCAGCATGACCGAGGCGTTGAGCACATTGAGCCCGGTGGCGATATTAAAATGCTGCTGAAGAAACGGCGCGACCACAACCATGCCGAAAAATCCGATTACTACTGTTGGCAGACCCTCTATCAGCTCCACTATGGGCTTGATGACCCCCCTGACCCTGGGGTGGGCGATTTCAGCCAGGTAAAACGCGCTGCCAATGCCCAGAGGAATGGCAATTAATGAAGACAGGGCCACAACGCTTAACGAGCCGATAATAAGGGGAAATATTCCGTAATCCGGAGGAAAGTATGTGGGATACCAGTCACTTCCAAAGATAAAATCCTTTACTGACACCACATTAAAAATGGGCAGGCCTTCCATGATAAGAAAAAGCAGAATCAACCCCAGGATAATGATCCCGCTGGCACCTATGATCAGAAATACCAGGTGGACCATTAAGTCTTTCATTCTGCGATCAAGTCCCATAACACACCGTTTTATTTATTTTTTTGATGTTCAGTTTTAAGTGTTAAGTTTTAAGTATGAAAGGCAGATACTGAGAATCCCTGTCAGCTCAAAGCCAGGCATAATAACTTAACACTTAAAACTACTTTTTCATTGCTTCAAATTAATACAAGGGTACGTATCCGGCCTTCTTAACCAGAGGCTGTCCCTTCTGGGGATGCAGCATATAATTCATGAACTTAAGAATTTCGCCTTTAGGCCAGTTGTCTGTAAACAGCCAGAGTGTCCTGGATACGGGAAAAGCGCCTGTGGCGGCATTTTCGTAAGTAGGCTGCACCCCATCAAGAACAACAGGTTTCAAACTGTCGGTAAGATAACCTATTCCAACATATCCGATGGCGTTCTGATTGCCGGATACTGCCTGAACAATTGCCCCGTTGGATGGAAGAAGCTGAGTTCTGGGGCTTACCCTGTCTCCCTTCAGAACAACGTCTACCCATACACCGTAGGTTCCTGAAGAGGAATCTCTTGAAATAGAGACTATGGGCCTGTCAGGACCGCCGACTTCCTTCCAGTTGGTGATGTTTCCGTTGTAAATGCCTCTGAGCTGATCGCCTGTCAGTTCGCCGACCGGATTATTGGGATGAACCACCGGAATGATGGCGTCGAGGGCTATGGCGAAGGGTACGACATAAATGCCGTTGTCAAAAGCGTTCTTGACTTCACCATCCCTGATCCAGCGTGAAGACATGCCGATATCGGTCATGCCGTCGATAACAGCCTTGATCCCGTTCCCCGAACCAGTCCCGGCTATGGAAATATTGATGCCTGGATGGTCCTTCATGTAGGCCTCAGCTACCTCCTGGGCTATGGGCAGGACAGTTGTGGAACCATTGATACTCAGCTGTTTGGCCATGGCCGGACCGGCTGACAGACTTAAACCCATCATAAATACCAGCAAAATCATAAACTTTTTCATAAAATCCTCCGTTTTTGATGTTAATTTTTAATTTCTAGTCTTTTGTCTCGCTGACACTGAGCTTTTTATCCACCTATTGCGACAAGACCATGTCGCTTATGTTATAATTTTGTTACAATCCGGACAGTCAAAAAAATTGTTTTTACAACCCAATGTATTTATTGACTTTTAAAAACTTATTGCCACTACGACGAACCTATTAATTATCCTCTGGGGACTGGCTCTTTTGCCTCCAGGGTAGTCTGACAATTGAAAGTCATCACCCGGCAAAAGTGCCACTGTAGTGTTACACTCCAAACCATAATCTATCTTCGAAGTTCGAATTCCAATTCGCAAAGATTTTACCGCGAAACCAGCATCAAAGCTGATTCATTAAAAAGACATCTTACTGACATCTTTTTGTAACATTTTCCGTGTTAACGACAATTCAAACGATTAACAGCCGTATTTGTTTAGCTTTTTTAAGGAACGCAGGGGACAGGCACTCCTGCACCCACTTGCGCATAATTTTTTGCTTAAAAAACCTGATTGGGACAAGTGGGTGCCGGAAGAGCCAGTCCCCGTGCCACATACAAAAGGCTAAACTAATACTAACAGCTAAATATTTTTACTCAAATCATAACAACTGGAGACGACAATGTGCTCAGTTTTAAATGGCCAACCTCATTCCCCGGCTAGTGCGGCCCTTTACATGAACAGCTATCAGGATATGGAACAGCTCCATCTGAAGGATGAAAAAATTTGCCTGGAGGTGGAAAATCTGGATCTTTACTATGGTCAGGAACAGGCCCTTAAATCCATCAACATGAAGATTCCAACCAAACGTGTTACCGCTTTTATCGGCCCCAGCGGTTGCGGAAAGTCCACGTTGCTTCGCTGCTTTAACCGCCTTAACGACCTTATTGAAATCTGCAGGGTGGAGGGGAAAATCTACCTGGAAAGTCAGAATATTTTCGCCCCGAACGTTGACGTGGCTGAGCTTAGAAGAAAGGTGGGCATGGTTTTCCAGAAGCCCAACCCCTTTCCCAAGACCATATTTGAAAACATCGCTTACGGATTGCGATTGCAGGGAGTCAGGAATAAAAGAATCCTGGCTGAAGTCGTGGAAAAATCCCTTAAAAGCGCAGCCCTGTGGGATGAAGTCAAGGACAGGTTGAATCAAAGTGCCCTGGGCCTTTCCGGAGGCCAACAGCAGAGGCTGGTAATCGCCAGGGCCATTGCCATTGAACCGGAAGTGATTTTACTGGATGAGCCCTGTTCAGCCCTGGATCCCATATCAACGGCCAAAATTGAGGAACTGATTCATAATCTGAAGGACAAATTCACCATAGTTATTGTAACCCACAATATGCAGCAGGCAGCCAGGGTTTCGGACTACACCGCCTACATGTACCTGGGAGAACTCATGGAATTCAGGGATACCATTACCCTGTTTACCAATCCTGAACAAAAGAGTACCGAGGATTATATCACCGGAAGGTATGGCTGATGGAAAGTTTCCGGCATCCAAAACCAGAAAGGTGATTTCCATTATGTATGATGAGAAAAGCAGGTTTGAGATTTTGACTAATTTCTTCCGGCCTCTTCCCTGATCAGTGAGAGGAGTGGGACGGCGCTGCTGAAAACCGACTGTCAACCCACCTGTCATTGGCACAGAGGGTTTTACTCAGCAGTTTGCTTCAGTCGCTTTGCTCCTTCGCAATGACAGAGGGGACGGTGCTCCTTGGGAACAGACTTCCCGCCTCTGTCCTCTAATTACTGGCCTCTGACTTCTGACTGTCATTGCGAGCGAGTCTTCGAGCGAAGCAATCTATGTGAACAGCCGGCACCTCTTTTCTAAGCATTGGGGCTGATGCCCAAATCAACACCCCAGATCATTCCACTCTCTGTTTATCGACTCAACCAGTTCAATTTTTTTCTTTCTTGATCCTGCCTTGATCTGTTTTTCCCTGGCAATGGCGGTTTCAGCACTGGAGAAATGCTCATAATAAACCAGTTTGTGTGTAGAATATTTTCTGGTAAACTTACTGCCTGTCCCCTGCCTGTGTTGTGCAAGGCGGAGACCAAGATCGCGGGTTACCCCGGTGTAAAGGACTGTATTGTTCTTGTTGGTGAGAATGTAGACGTAGTAGTTATGGGCAGCCATCACAGGCGGGTACCAGAAAAGAAACACCCGGTAAAGCTCTGCAGATTGCTTCAGTCGCTACGCTCCTTCGCAATGACAGGTGCGGGAGGCTCGAATCCATAATCCCCCAATCCCAAAATCTCCCAATTCCTCAATCATTCCCCCTAAACCCTGTCGTCAAACTGGCAGGAACTTTTCAGGTTGGCTCCCTTGACAATGAACATGGTTGTCTCGGCAATATTGGTGGCCATATCAGCCACTCTTTCAAATCTCCTGGCGATATTAATGGTTTGAACGCAGGGCTCGATGCTCTGGCTTTCCCTGCCCATATGCTGAATGATCTCCTTGAGAACAGCAGAGTTGAGTTCATCCACTTCAAAGTCCATGCGGCAGACATTGACCGCCTTGTCCACATCAGGTGATGAAAAGGCGATTATGGCCTCCTGAAGCATATCGTAGCTCTTCTGGCCCATGAGCAGGATTTTGTCGTAGAATTCCAGGGGAGGATTAAGGCTCAGGTAGATGGTGGCATCGGAAATATTGGCCGATTCATCGCCGATCCTTTCCAGGTCCACGCTCATGCGCATGCAGCCCAGGATGAAGCGCAGGTCCCTGGCCACGGGCTGTTCCAGGGCAAGCAGCCTCATACACAGTTCATAAACCTGGACCTCGAGTTCATTGATTTTCTTGTCGTTATCAACCACCTGCTGGGCCAGGTCGGCGTCCATACGGGAGAAGGCGTTGACCGTCTTGCTCAGGGCCTGCTCCGTCTGAACCACCATCTGCATTATCTTCATGTTCAGCCTGTCCAGTTCTTCCAAAAAATGAGCCATGGTTTACTCCTGATTATCTATAAAAATTCAAGGTTCAAGGTTCAAGGTTCAAATTCTTTTTTATAACAAGGTTCCCTTCAGCGAAAACCAGATTACGCATCCGTCATTTTTTCCGGTGACCGGGCTTTCCACCCAGATTTCCCCGCCCATGTTCCTGATGATGTTCCTGCATATGGACAGACCCAGACCAGTTCCCCTGACCTTGTTCTTAAACTTTTTCACCCGGTAAAAACGTTCAAAAACCCGCACTTGTTCATCCCTTGGAATTCCGGGACCATTGTCCCGGATACCGATATGGATCATGTCTTTTTCCAACCGACATATTACCTCTATCTGGCCGGGATCAGGAGTGAACTTTATGCTGTTTTCAAACAGATTCTGAAAAACATGGCCAAGGTACTCGGGCTCTCCCATAACATTGCAACAGACATCATCAAGATTTATGGTCAACCTGACATCCTTNTCCTGGATGTAGTGGAGACAGTTGTTCCATGCTTTTTCCACCACAGGCCTCAGGGAAATACTTTGAACAACGATCTTCTCCGGTTCAGACTCAATCCTGGAAAGCTGCAGGATATCGTCCAGAAGCCTGATCATGTTATTGGTGTTCCTGTTGATTACTTCCAGTAATTCTTTGCCTTTGTTCTTTAGCAGTTCCCCGTTCTCAAGCAATGTCTCTGTATAACCCTTGATGGACGTCAAAGGAGTGCGCAGCTCGTGAGAAGCGTTGGCTACAAAGTCCTTGCGCACATTTTCCAGCCGCCTGATATCGGTAATGTCGCGAAAAACTATTACAGCCCCGATTCTCCTTCGGTCCTCAGGGGAAACAATGTTCGCGTCAAAATATCTGTCTCTGAACTTTATCTCCAGACTTTTGTTTCGCACCAGGTCGCTGGAAATAACTTCATCACAATACTCCTGAAGCTCATTGCTGTAAAAAACCTCCAGGGGACGCTTTCCCAAAAAATTATTATAGTGGCTGAAGGTATCCTTAAAGGAACGGTTGAAACTCATTATCCGTCCGGTATTGTCCAGGGCGGCCAGGCTGTCTCTCATGCCGTTAAGTATCGTCTCCAGTTCCATTTTCTGGGAAGAAACCACTTCAACATTGCTCTCAATATTTTGAGCCATCTCATTGATGGCCGCAACAAGAGGGTCGAACTCCCGGCCCGGAGAGGTGGTAATCCTCTTCCGGTAATCACCACGGCCAATGGCCTGGGCCAGGCTGATCATGGGCTGAAGCTTCATTGTCAGCCAGCGGACCAGGAAAAATACCAGGATTCCCGTAAACACCAGGGACAAAAGGGTAATCTGCCACAGACCCGTGCTGACCCGTTCGAAAAAAGAATCCATGGTGGCGTAAGGCGTGGCCATTCTTAAAACCACAGTCCCCAGAGGCTGGAGCTCGATTTTCCTGGCATAATATATCAGGTGGCGGTCAACAGTGCTGCTGTGCCTTATGCTGTATCCCTCGCCCTCCAGCATGGCGCTGATAAATTCCTGCCTGGAACCGTGATTCTCAACCAGGTGAGTGTCCTCATAAGGGACCATGGAATCAACAAGCACGACTCCCCGGCTGTCAATGATGGTGATCCTGTCCTGACCCGTTCCCGCGATTTCCCTGACCGCGGCGTCAATGTCCGGAAGGCTGCGATAATCATCCCTGAACAGACCCCAGACAAGTACGGACATGCGGTCGCTCACTCCCTGGATGGTCTCTTTTTTGATTTCTTCCTCAACCGTATTCATGAAATAATAGGAGGGAACGGCCAGGGCTATGATCAGGGCCGCCCAAAAGGANATCATCAGTTTGATTTTAAGAGAGTATCTGTTTCTCATGGTTTATCTTCTTTTATGCAACCGGAGGACCAATCTTCTTTTTCANCAACCCCGGTCCCGGATCAGGTCCGGAATGACGGGTCCGGGGTCCAGGTCCTTTTGTTTCTGGATACCGGCTTTCGCCGGTATGACGATTGTTGGTGAATACTCCCTTATCAGGGTATTGAAAATCTCCCAATTGCTTCGTCGGGCTGCGCCCTCCTCGCAATGACAGGTTTAGTGAGGGCCAAGGATCAAGGGCCAAAGGCCAAATTTTTTGCCGGATTTCTACGGACCACTGACGTCTGACGTCTGCCTACTGACCAGTATCTACTGGCCACTGATTGCGACTCACCTCTCTCCGCTCACCGCTTCTTCATCAGCCTCTGACCACTGATAACTGATAACTGACAACCGGTTCATTCAACATTAAACTTATATCCCAGCCCCCTGGAAGTGTGGATAATATCCGAATACCTGCCAAGTTTTACCCTGAGCCTGCGGATATGGGTGTCCACCGTCCTGTTGTATCCTTCGAACTCATATCCCCAGACGTTATTCAAGAGATTTTCCCTTGAAAGCACCTTGCCCTGGTTTTGAATAAATTCAGCCAGAAGCTTCAGCTCCGTGGCAGTCAGGTTGATGTCCTTGTCATCAAGTCTGAACTGCATGGCGGCAAAATCAAATTCCAGCCCTTCATGCTTCCAGACCTTCATGCTTTCAGCTTCCTCTCCAAAGTCCCGGCGGATTATGGCCTTGATGCGCAGCAATAGCTCTCTTATGCTGAAAGGCTTGATCACATAGTCATCAGCCCCGAGCTCAAAGCCTACGATGCGGTCCACTTCCTCTCCCTTGGCCGTCACCATCAACACCTTGATATTTTTCATTCTGGAATCGCTTTTCAGCCTGCGGCAAACCTCCAGGCCGTCCATGTGCGGAAGCATGAGGTCCAGAAGAATCACCTCAGGCATCTCTTCCCTGGCGATCCTTAATCCGTCATAGCCGTTATCCGTAACCAAAACCTTATAGCCGGCCGATTCCAGATTCAAGAGAAGCAGGTTTTGAATGTCCTCTTCATCTTCTATGACCAACACTTTATTTTTTCTCATATTTTACTTCCTGGAGACGTGAAATACCTCTCTGGGCCGTTTATTCAAAAAAACACATCAATAGCCTTTAAACTATGAGTGTTACATTCTGGTTACAAGCACTTCAAATTATGGTTACACTTAACAAGGCGTTATAGAATATCCAATTCCAATCAGGTTCAGAAAATTTGGCTCATTGACGATTCCTATAAATTGTTGAAAAAATCTAGCACCTGCTTGAGTTGATGGTATACGGCATAAACTGGATTTATTTCTCAAACAGGTGTGGGAAGGGGACAGGAATCCCCAGGCGACTGGGCTTTAAAAACCATGAGCTGGAAGCTCCTCACACAAGAAATCCCTGAAAGCTGCAAATAAAATCCATACAATGCGTTGAAGAGTCTGTTTTCATGTTCAATGCTTCTTTCCCTGAAGAAGTCTGGTTCCGGGGGGCACGCTTTCGGTAATCCACGCGTTCCCCCCCACAATAGACCCCTCTCCTATGGTCACCCGACCGAGGATGGTGGCCCCGGAATAAATAATCACGTTGTCTTCAACAATGGGATGCCTGGGTTTGCCTTTGATGAGCCTTCCCGAATCATCCTTGGGAAAACTCTTGGCCCCCAGGGTCACTCCCTGGTAAAGACGGACATTATTGCCGATTACGCAGGTTTCACCGATCACAGTGCCTGTTCCGTGATCAATAAAGAATTCAGTCCCGATTTCCGCTCCGGGATGGATATCTATCCCGGTTTTCGAATGAGCCATCTCAGAAATTATCCTGGGAATAAGATCAACCCCGAGATGGTAGAGCTCGTGGGCGATGCGGTAGTGGATAAGGGCCTGAATGCTGGGATAGCAGAAGATTATCTCGCCCAGGCTTTTGGCCGCGGGATCACCCTGGAACGCCGCGCCAACGTCTTTGGCCAGATAAGACCTTATCCTCGGCAGGGTGGCAATAAACTTTACGGCCAGTTCCATGGCCATGTCGTCGCAGTCATCGCATGATTCCTGGCCGTTTACATGGCAGAGAAAACAATACCCGCGCTTGATCTGATCGCCAAGCAAGGTGTAAATCCTGTCAATCCCAGAACCAAGGTAGTAGGACATGGCTGCCGGAGATATCTCTGAATTTCCGTAATAACCCGGAAAAAGCACTGCCTTGAGCTCATCCACCACCCTGGTTAGGATCTCCACAGACGGCATGGGCTGGCCGTGTTCCGGGCTGTAATACACCTCCCGGTAAGAATCTGGCCGGCAAAGCTCTTCGATGACCTTGTCCATCATCTGCTGCCGGTTGTTTTTCAGTTGAAGACCGATATTTTTCAAAGACTTATTTTCCTTGCTCATGGTACACCACAATTATTGTTAAAGGATGACTGTTCACCAGCTTTTTTTAAGCCAAGAGCGAAAGGTCCGCATGTTTTTCTTATCCCCGCCAAAAGGGGGGAAGCGGGGCATGAAAAAATCTGGTGACAGAAAACACACAACAAGCTTTGTAAAACCATGTTTCTGTTTCATTGGTTCAAGATAAGTTAAAGGACCGAAAAACAGGGATTACACATCCTGAAAAAGTTCCGTGCTCAGATATCTCTCCCCTGTATCGCAAACAATGCAAACAAGCAGCTTATCCTGATTCTCCTTTCTCCGGGCTACTTCCAGGGCTCCGTGAACAATGGCCCCTGATGAAATGCCGCAAAGAATACCCTCTTCCTTAATGAGTCTTTTGGCCATATCCAGAGCCTGATTTTTGGTAACCTGAATTATCTCGTCCAGGACTTCCACCTTGAGAATCTTTGGAACAAAACCGGCCCCGATGCCCTGAATTGCGTGAGGTCCGGGCTTTCCGCCTGACAGAACAGGGGAGTCCGCCGGTTCAATGGCCACGACTCTTACAGCCGGCTTTTTCTCCTTGAGAAAAGTACCCACCCCGGTGGCCGTTCCCCCGGTGCCCACGCCGCAGACAAAGATATCCACTTTTCCGTCCGTATCAGACCAGATTTCAGGACCCGTGGTCCTGTAATGCACCTCCGGGTTGGCCGGATTCTCAAACTGCTGAGGCATGAATCCTGAAGGCGTCTCTGCCAGTATTTCCCGGGCTCTGGCCACAGCTCCCTTCATGCCCTCACTGGCCGGGGTCAGGATAAGCTTTGCTCCAAATCCTTTGAGAAGGTCCCGTCTTTCCCTGCTCATGCTTTCGGGCATGGTCAAAATAAGTTTGTATTTTTTTACCGCGCAGACAAAAGCCAGGGCTATCCCTGTATTTCCGCTGGTGGGCTCGATTATCACACTTCCTGGTTTTAAGGCACCCTCTTTTTCAGCTGCCAGAATCATATTCAGTCCTATTCGATCTTTTACCGAAAAACAGGGATTATATGATTCCAGCTTGGCGGCCACTCTGGCCTGGCACCCCTGGGATACGCTGTTCAGATACACCATCGGGGTTCCCCCTGCCAAGGCGCACATGTCTTTATTAATATTCATCTTCATCCCCTGGTTGTTCGCGTTATTTCATGTGGTTGCGCAGTTCGCCTCATTGTCAGCGGAAAACGGGGACATGTCCCTGAGTCTTTGAATTATTCCGGGCATCTTCTCCAGAACCAGGTCAATTTCATCTTCCGTCGTATACCTGCTCAGGCTGAATCTGACCGAACCGTGTGCATGGGTAAAGGGGACCCCCATGGCCCGAAGTACATGGGACGGTTCAAGACTGCCCGAAGTACAGGCCGAACCCGAACTTGCGCAGATACCGAACTGATCAAGCATAAGCAGGATGGCCTCTCCCTCAACATAGCTGAAGGAAATATTCAGGGTGTTGGGCAGACGCTTCTCTGTTTCGCCGTTGACCTTGGAGTTGGGCACGACTTCCAGCAAACCCTGCTCAAGCTTGTTTCTGAGTCTGGACATATCATTGTTTTTTTGGTCCATGTTTTTCAAGACCAGTTCCATGGCCTTTCCAAGCCCTATAATCCCGGTAGTGTTCTCAGTCCCTGCCCTGCGCCCGTTTTCCTGGTGCCCGCCCATGATGTACGGTCTGAAAGGAGATTTCTTGCGCACAAAAACCGCCCCCACCCCTTTGGGGCCGTGAATCTTATGTCCGGACAAAACCAGGTAATCAACAGGCAGATCCCGCGTGTCAATGGAAATCTTGCCAATGGCCTGGACCGCGTCGGTGTGAAACAGGACCCCTTTTTCCCTGGCTGCCAGGGCCATGTCCCGGACGGGAAAAATAACTCCTGTTTCATTATTGGCGTACATCACCGAGACCAGGGCAGTATCCGCTCGTAAACTGTCCAGGTATTCCTGCATGTCCAGCCGGCCTTTCTCGTCCACTCTCAGATAAGTGACTTCATAACCCTTTCCTTCCAGATGTTTCATGGTACTGAGAACGGCAGGATGCTCCACTCTGGTGGTGACCAGATGCTTTTTACCGGGCTGAGAACCCACCGCTGAAAAAATCGCCGCATTATCCGCCTCAGTGCCTCCTGAGGTGAACACTATCTCCCTGGCCAGGCAGCCAAGTCCTGCGGCCACGCCTTCCCTGGCCAGGACTATCTTTTTTTGAACCCGGCCTCCAAAGTTGTGCATGCTGGACGGATTACCGTAATACTTTTCAAAATAAGGCTGCATCTCCTCAACCACTTCCGGGGCGGTTTTTGTCGTGGCATTATTGTCAAGATATATTATCCTCATGACTTAACCTCCTCCACCCGGATTGCTTCCTCAACCCTGTCCCTGAGTTTTTTTTCCACAAAATCCTTCAGGGTTACCTGACTGGAAGGACAGCCCGTGCAGGCTCCCCTTAAGGCGACCTTGACCGTGGTGCCGTCAATGTCCACCAGCTCGATATCCCCGCCGTCCTTTTTCAAACTGGGTCTGATCTCTTCATCGATAACCCTGGTCACCAGCTGCATCCTGCGGATATTTGTCATGGGCTTGTCTGTCTTTTCAGGTTTCTGAACAGCTGGTTTCAGGCCTTTAAGTTCCTCCAGGATTCTTTCAATATCAGGTACGCAATCGGTACAACCCCCTCCTGCCTTGGTAAAATGGGTCACGTCCTCAACAGTGGTCAGATTATTATCGGTTATGGCCTTTCGAATCTGGTCTTCGGTCACTCCGAAGCATTCACAGACCACTTCGCCTTCAAGATCCTGAGCAACAGGCGGTTCACCCCTCAGGTTGCGCAAGGTAGCGTCCA
>SL_3KL_010_SEDDRAFT_10005129_pt1 | contig 11800 bp, 14 predicted proteins | sample SodLakKL_010_SED_2_FD_10381 | JGI IMG/M metagenome (IMG submission 10381)
ACCAGACCGGATCAATTTCAGGCACCCTCGTTTGATCCTTTCCGGATTCAATCAGGACCAAGTCAATCTACCAGCTCCTCTACCCAAATCATCAACAACAGGGTTACGACATCTGTCTCCATCAGCTATACGTATGTGCTTGAAGCAACTGCAGAAGGAGAATTTTCTATTGATGGGGCAAAGGTAAGGGTTGATGGGACTACCTACGAAAGCAATAGCCTGAACATTAAAGTAAATCCGCGCGGCACGGCGCCGCAACAGCGAGACACCCGCCGTGAAGAAGACAGGGAGGCTGCCATGCCTGGCAGGGATGATATTTTTATCCGTGCAGAGGCAAATAACCCATCACCCTATCGGGGCGAACAGGTGATCGTCACCTACAAGCTTTATACCCGACTCGATATCACCAATTACAACATCGACCGCCTTCCCTCTTTTCAAGGGTTCTGGTCAGAAGACATTACCGAACAGCAACCCCGTGTTGGCAATGAGATGGTCAATGGCATCAACTACCGGGTTGCCGAAATTCGCCGCGTTGCCATATTTCCGCAACGATCGGGTACCCTTAACATTGATCCCATGACCGTTGAAATGGGCGTAAGGGTGCGCCGACCTGCTCAACAGAGAAGAGGAAGCCTGCTGGATGAGTTTTTTGGAGGAAGTCGCTTCGATAGTTTTCAGACCATCCAGCACCAGGTAAGTTCTAACTCGTTATCGCTGGATGTTAAGCCTTTGCCAACCGAAAGCAGGCCGGCAAACTTTACTGGCCTCGTTGGTAGATTTGATTTTGAAGCACAACTCCACCCTTTGGAACTGGAGGTAAATGACGCAACAAATCTTATTCTAACCATAAGTGGCAGTGGAAACGTCAGGATGATTGAAGAACCGGCAATTGCCTTTCCTCCTACGCTGGAGGTTTTTGACGCCCGGGTTGATGATGGTGTGAGAAGAGATAGAAATGGCATTCGTGGCAACCGGACCTTTGAATATCTGATCATTCCCAGATCGGGTGGAATGATCACCATACCGGAGATAGGTTTTAGCTTTTTTGACCCGATCAAAAAAGATACATCACCCGGAAAGCAGGACCATTTGAGTTGATTGTCAGCGGGGAAGAGTTTACAGAGGGGCAACATTTGCAACAACAGGATGTTTCCCTGTTTTCGAATGAGATTCGGTTCATACAAACACAAGCGGTAAGCTGGCGCATTCAAGGGATGTTGTTTTACAAGAGTACGACCTTTTATCTGTTACTGTTCACTCCGGTTTTCATTTTGATCATTGTGCTGATCCTTTACCGGAGATCGTTGAAATTGCGTAACGACAGGGTGGCACTAAGGACAAAAAGAGCACAAAAGCTTGCCCGAAAAAGGCTTGTGCAAGCACATAAGTTCATGAAGGCGAAAAATCATCAGGCTTTCTTTGATGAGATTTTCAGGACATTGTGGGGGTACGTTTCAGACCGGCTCAACATCCCTGTGGCGCAGCTGAACAAAAAAAACGTTGCCAATGCCTTCAGTGTTAAAAACGTTTCGGAACACCTGGCTGAGGAATTTCTGGAAACTCTGTCGGAATGTGAATATGCCCGGTTTGCCCCTGCAGGTTTTGAAAACCCAATGCAGGAAACTTACGACAAGGCAATGCAAACAATTGTAACCATCGAAAAGGAAATGCGAAAACAATCATCAAAAAGCAAATGATAATGGCCAGATCGATAATTTATACATTATTGGTGGCGTTGTTAACCACTCCCCTCTTTTCAGAAACGCCAGAATTATTGATGAAAAAAGCCAATGAGGCCTACATTGATGAGTCATACCATAAGGCGATTGACCTCTATGAGCGAATTACCGGCATGGAGGTGGAGTCAGCGGTTTTATACTACAATTTAGGAAATGCATACCACAAAACCGGACAATACGCCAAGGCCATATTGAATTACGAAAGGGCATTGCGTTTAAACCCATCTGATGATAACATTCAACACAACCTTCGGGTGTCGAGAGCAAGGATCGGGGACCGTTCTGAGCCTATACCAAGGCTGTTTTTCATTGAATGGCACGATTCAATTCTGCAACTTCAGTCTGTAGATGGATGGGCCATCACTGCTATTGTTTTTATTACTTTGTTCAGTCTTTTTGTTGCATTATTATTCATAATGAAAAACAGGATACAAAAGCAAATTTTCCTTGCCGCTTCAGTTTTTATGCTTCTATTGTTTTTAATTTCTCTTTATGGAGCAAACAGACAATATGAACGACATTATTCAGTGCGCGAGGCAATAGTGATGACACCACGGGTTACGGCAAAGAGTGCCCCCTCAGAAAGTGCGGTGGATGTTTTTGTGATCCACGAGGGCAGGAAGTTGGAGATTACCGGTGAGCTGAATGACTGGTATGAGGTACGGTTGCCAGATGGCAACATCGGATGGATTAGGAGATCTGCTGCCACTGTGATTTAAGTTACTCCTGCCCTCTTCGGCTATCCATTCTGTGCCGCCGCTGTGCCTCGCGGAAAAGCATCCTGTTAAAACTCCTCTCGGCCTCAAAGAGCAATGCCACTTTTTCCACGGATATTACCTCCAGCATCTTTTCTGTATATTCTCTTCTCAGCTCGGCAGCTTTCTCAAACCGGTAAACTTCATCTTCAACAAATTCGGCGGCTTGTGCTTCGTCCATTTCTGAAACAGGAGGCATTTCTGCTCTTTTGGTCCGTATTAACTCAGAAAGTTCATCAACTTCTCGGTTGTAGGCATTATAAATTGGCCAGAACAACTGGGCTTCAGCGGGCGTCAGGTCCAGTTTCTTGGTAATATATGCAACCTTTCTGGCTTCAATGGCTTCTTTTCTCTCCTGCATTTGAGGCCCTGATCTAAAATCTGAACGTCCTGGCTGCGCAGCCAAGCCCGAGGTTATCAATAAAGCAATGATGGCTATAAAAAAATTTTGCATGGTCGTTGTATTGTTAATCAAGGTATGAAAGCAGATAGCTGCTTTCAATCCCAAAATAGTTTGCTTTTTCAAAAAGTTGCTCCATAAGTTCATCGTAGGCATCGGAATCATCAAAATCATCGGGCCCCATATCGTACATGATCTCCTGGGCCGTCAGGTCCGATTCCAGCATGGCTTCATAAAAAAGATACTGGCCAAAGGTGGGGTTATTGATCAGGTATTCCACTTCATAAGTGGGATCTTCTTCGGCCAGAAGGCCATTGACACCATTTCTTTGAATCAGGAAAACGCTGAATGTCAGCCCAACCAACAAAACAATGCTCGCCAATACGGGCCAAAGCCTTTTTGCAGGGATGACACTGAATACGGGCTGCTGTTTTCGCTGTTGCTGAATGCTATCCTGAATGCTGTTTGGCAGCTGCGAAAAATAATTCTCTGGCACCCTGAAGCCATCATCAGACCCATGGTGTCCAAGATTGCTTCCAATCTTTTTCAGCTCTTCCCTGATACCGGGATCCTTATGTTCAAATTCTTTCATGATGATATATAGTTTAGATGCCTAAAGGTCATAAAGGTTTAATCAGTTGCTAATGAATAGTTCAATCTTTTTCACTGCATGATGGTAAGATGCTTTCAAAGCACCTACGGATGTATTCATCACCTCTGCCATATCTTCATATTTCATCTCATCATAATACCTGAGATTAAACACAGCTCTTTGTTTGTCGGGGAGCTTGAGAATTGCTTTTTGGATTTTCTTCTCAATATCTGAACCCTTATAGTAAACATCTGACTCCAATGATTCTTCCAGTTGTTTGCTTACATCATGCAGCGGAAGGAAGAACCTGTTTTTTTTTCTTTTCAGAAATGTAAGAGCCTCATTGGTGGCAATCCGATACAGCCAGGTATACAAAGCTGAATCTTTTCTAAAACCGGACAATTTCTGCCATGCTTTTACAAAAACATCCTGTACAATATCGTTGGCATCATCGTGGCTGATCACCATCCTTCTTACATGCCGGTAAATAGCCTCCTGGTGTTTTCTGACGATCAGATTGAAGGCATAATCGGGATTATCACCTTCAAAAAACATATTCAGCAGCTCTTCATCAGAAAACTGTTTCATGCCAAAAATGGTTCTTACTTACTTTCTCCTCATGACCTTCAAACATTTTTCAACAATATTTGATGCTGTCAATCCGTATTTTTCCATTAACTCATCCGGCTTGCCACTTTCACCAAATCTGTCCTGAACGGCAACCATTTCCATTGGAAGGGGTTTGTCTGTCGCCAGGAGATGTGCAATGGTGTCTCCAAGTCCTCCGTTTACCTGGTGTTCTTCTGCCGTAACTGCGCATCCGGTCTTCCTTACTGATTGTAAGATGCTTTTTTTGTCCAAAGGTTTAATGGTATGAACATTTATTACCTCTGCAAGAACTCCCTGGCCAAATAGTTCTTTTGCTGCTTCAAGGGCCTGCCAAACCATGTGTCCGCAGGCAAAAATGCTTACATCGCTGCCTTCCTGAAGTGTAATGGCCTTACCTATCTCAAAAGGTTCATCAGGATTGGTAAAATTAGGGACTTTCGGGCGACCAAAACGGAGATACACAGGACCTTCATGGTCGGCAATAGCTATGGTTGCTGCTCGTGTCTGATTGTGATCGCAGGGAACGATAACGGTCATGTTGGGCAGCATGCGCATCATGCCGATATCTTCGAGCATCTGATGGGTGGCACCATCCTCTCCGAGTGTAATACCCGCGTGGGAGGCGCAAATTTTTACATTTTTCTCGGAATAGGCAATTGATTGCCTGATCTGATCATACACACGGCCTGTGCTGAAATTGGCAAATGTTCCTGTAAACGGAATCTTTCCCCCAATGGTAAGACCTGCGGCAATTCCCATCATATTTGCTTCTGCTATGCCAACCTGGAAAAACCGGTCAGGATAGGTTTTTTTAAATTCAGTCATTACCAGTGACCCTGTCAGGTCTGCACAAAGCCCAACTACATTTGTGTTTTTAGCTCCCAGCTCCATTAAACCGGCACCAAATCCAGAACGGGTGTCTTTTTTTTCTGTATATGTATATTCTTTCATAATCTTAAAAACAATTTAATTTTTGATAATTGAGATGTTAATAATCTCCAAGGGTTTCTTCCAGCTGGCTCATAGCCTGTTCAAACTGCTCATCATTTGGTGGTTTTCCGTGCCATTCATGGGTTCCCATCATAAAATCAACACCTTGTCCCATTTCGGTATGCATCAGGATCAAAACAGGTTGCTCCTTTCCACACAACAATTTTGCCTGCTCCAAAGTGTCAAGCACCTCTTGCATGTCGTTACCGTTCATCTCAATCACATTCCAGCCAAAGGCCTCCCATTTTGCCTTCAGGTCACCCAGGGGCATCACATCATCAACTGCACCGTCAATTTGCTGGCCATTGTAATCTATGATACCGATCAGGTTGTCAATTTTTCTTCCTGCTGCAAACATCGCTGATTCCCAGATCTGACCTTCCTGTTGCTCTCCGTCGCCCATCAGGCAGTAAACAAGATGATTGTCGCCATTTAGCTTTTTCGCCAGTGCTGCACCACAGGCGACGCTAAGACCCTGCCCAAGTGACCCGCTGGCAACGCGCACACCAGGCAAACCCTCTTCTGTCGCCGGATGTCCCTGCAGCCTTGAGTCAATTTTTCGGAATGTCGAAAGCTCCGTCAGGTCAAAATAGCCACTGCGGGCAAGGGCACTGTACCATCCGGCCGAAAGGTGACCGTTAGATAAAAAGAACAGGTCCTCTCCTATGCCATCCAATGAAAAGTTTTTTGGATTGTGTTTCAAAACTTTGAAATACAAAGCCGAAAACAGCTCAGCACATCCCAGCGGACCACCCGGATGCCCCGATTTGGCAGCATAAACCATCCTGACTACGTCTCTGCGAATCTGTGAGGCGACCTTCTGTAATTTTTTAATATCTGTCATTTTCAATATTATATTGGTTATTGTTTGAATTGCTTATTACAAGAAACTTTGTTTATTTTGATTAAAACTACAAATGTCTGAAAAAAATGGTAAGCCTGAAACAGAATTTCTTCTATTTTGTCAGAATGGTTTTATCTTTGTAAAAATTAAGGTCATGAAAGTCGCAGATAATAAAATAAAAAGTATCAGTTGTACCGATCCACCTGTACTGCTTAATGGGTGGAAACACCATCAGCACTTTCTGACCGACCAGATCCGGAGATGGACAACAAAACCGGAACAACTTCTTCCTTTGTTTGTTGCAAAGCTTAAAATGCTCGGAGAGTCACAGTTTGACCTTTACACAGGAAAACTCACCCCGGGGGAGATTGCACACGACATTACCGAAACACTTGTTGGCTTTAATGTTTTTAAACCCAATGCATACCGGCAATGGATAGAAAGGTCCAATCAGCTTTTCTGGCAGGTTAACATTTCAGACGGTTCCGAATGGACACTTCGTTTGGGTGAAGATGAGGATTATTATATTCATATACACCCTGCTCGTCATTCGCTTTACACTACCCGGTTAAAGGGGAATCCAATGCGTACTGCATTAAGCACACTCGTTCTGGCAGCAATGCGAAAGGAGAAACCAAGCATGATCATTCTCAATAAAGTGCGTACCGATTATCTTGGACTATCCGCATTAACCAAACCGATGTCAAAGGAGATTTTTACACTGTTAAACCAGATGGCAGAACTGTCAGGGATCAAATTCTGATCACCTACCCATTCAAATAATAAAACAACAGGATGAGGGGTATCAGTATTCCGGCTCCAGTGATCCAGGCGCCACGGCGCGTGATCCCATTCTTTCCCCTGAGAATGAAAAGGCCGGTAACGGCCAATATGATCAATCCCCCGGCGTAAAGATCGGAAAACCATGTCCAGAGCCTGCGCGGGGTATTGTAATGCAAAAAATTCACCTGGCGAAAGACCGGCCTTGGCCGAACCGTTTCCAGATCTCCCCTCCCATCAACTACATCAACCGTAATGCTGCCATGGCGAATGAAGATACGGAGCCTGTCGCCGCTTCTCAAAGTGGTTCTTAAATCATCTTCCCTGTCAAGTTGCCTGAGAAAATGGATCGCAATATCTCTGTCATCCAAAATCTCTTCGCCAGGGGGAGTCAAACTCAGGGTTTTTTGGGTGATGATGTAATTTGGGTTCCATTGATGCCGATGGTTCAGCGCAATACCCGAAAGACCGTAAATGATGCACATCCCGAAGAAAAAATACCCCAGGTCACGATGAATGGCACGATTGATCTTACGAAGCTTCATCTGGATACATAAGAAAACTGCCGGAAGATTACTACCGGCAGAATCATTGTGTAAAGAATTGGTTACTTGAGCTCAAAAGCCACCAGTTCAACGTACGGACGAATGTCAGGAGAAATTCCTTTCTCAGCCATTCTTTTGATGGCTTCCTCTGTAGAGTCGCAAGCATGGTCATGATCATCATCACCATGATCGTGATGGTCCTCCCCCAACTCATCCAGGTTTCTGATCGCCGTGTGCAATACACCGGTAATAACAACCTGAGCACCTTCATGCTCCTGAGTAAACTCATTCATCATATCACCAAGCATCACCTGCATGCTGTAGGTATCATTATCAACCTGTGCAACACGCATTTTGTCTCCACTATGACGACACATGTGGTCAATAACACCTTCAAAACGCACGGTCTGACCTTCATAAACAAGCGGATCAACTGCAAGTTGTTCAATCGTGTAGGTATTTACGACGCTCTCAGCTTGCTGTTGGGTTTGGTTTCCACAGGCAGTCATTATTAAACCTGCAACCATCAATAAAAATAATCTTTTCATAAGGTTTTGATTTTTTAAAAAATACTTCGGCAAAGATAAAAAGAAATCAAAACATTGAGTAGGTAATTCCTTTAACTTTGCGGTTTTTAAAACACAGGATTATGGGTTCAAGCATCGGTGAATTGGCGGCGTTGTTTACAGCGGTTTGCTGGACCGTTACTGCCATCTCTTTTGAAGCTGCAAGTCGAAAAGTGGGGAGTATTCCGGTAAACATCATCCGGCTTGTGATGGCATTTGTCTTAATCGGCCTTTTTACCTGGCTGCGCCGCGGCATGCTGCTCCCTTTGGATGCTACGGCCTACAACTGGTTTTGGCTGGCATTATCCGGACTTGTTGGATTTGTTATTGGGGACCTTTTTCTATTCAAGGCATTCGCTGTAATTGGCAGCCGATTATCTCTGCTGATTATGACCCTGGTACCACCCTTTGCGGCTCTCATCGGCTGGATATTGCTTGGAGAGGTTTTGGCACCGATCCACATTGGCGGGATGGCCCTGACCATCTCGGGTATTGGATTGGTTATCCTGCATCGAAAAAGGAAAAATCATCCAACAAAAGAGATGCCTGCAAAAGCTCCTCCCATTGGCATTGTTTACGCCTTGCTGGGTGCCATTGGACAAGCAGCAGGACTGGTGTTGAGCAAGTTGGGAATGCAGGATTATGATGCCTTTTCTGCAACCCAGATCAGGGTTATTGCGGGGATTATCGGTTTTACAATTGTTATTCATGTTTTTAAGAAGTGGTTTGCGGTCAATCTTGCCCTTAAAAACAAAAAAGCCCTGAAGCTGATGTTTATCGGTGCAATTTTCGGTCCTTTCCTGGGTGTTTCCTCCTCGCTGATCGCTGTTAAATATACCGCCACCGGCATTGCATCCACCGTGATGTCCATTTCACCCATTCTGATCTTGCCGGCAACCTATTTCCTATACAAACAAAGGGTAAGCTGGCGCGAGATTATCGGAGCAATTATCAGTATAGCAGGGGTTGCACTGTTTTTTTTATGGTAAAAAACGACTTTTTTGTATTTTGCAATAAGAATTCGCATTATGATTAAAAAACCCGTGTAACCATGGACGACATTCCAAACCTGATTCTTGAAGTAGACCGAATAGCTGTATGGTCATTCATTGGCTATCTTGTCATGATCATCCTTATCGGTATTTATGCAGCAAGGTTCTCTTCAAAAGGGATTTCCAATTTTTTTATAGGCGGCCGTAAGATGAGCATGCTTGTTGTTGCCCTTTCAGCAGTGGTAAGCGGACGCAGTGCCTGGTTGCTCCTTGGTGTCACGGGAATGTCTTTTTCAATGGGATTTTCCGCTCTGTGGGCTGTCCTTGGTTATACCATTGTAGAGTTTTTCCTTTTTTTCTTCTATGCTCCCCGCATAAGGCGTTTCAGTGAACGTTATGATTGTATCACTTTACCAGACTTTTTTGCGGAGCGATTCGGGGATCACGATGGCAAGCTGCGATCGGTGATTGTCGTGATCATTATCTTATTCATGATCGCATACGTTTCTGCCCAGTTTGTTGCCGGAGGGAAAGCGTTCCACTCAAGTTTTAACCTTACCGAAACACAGGGAATTCTAATTACCACGGTCATCGTTTTATTTTACACGATGGTTGGTGGCTTTCTTGCCGTGAGCCTCACCGATACCATCCAGGGCTTTTTCATGATCGTGGCCCTGGTTATTCTCCCAATGGTCGTAATCGCATCCCTGGGTGGATTTTCAACATTCTATGGGCTGGCAACCACAGTGGGTGACGGTAACTTTTTCAATCCACTGGCATTATCGGCCGGAGCCCTGATCGGTTTTTTGGGCATAGGTCTTGGATCGCCCGGAAATCCGCATATTATTGCACGCTATATGTCAATTAAGGACCCGGCAAAGCTAAAACTTGTGGCTTTTGTCGGAACCGGTGCAAACGTGGTGATGGGTTTGGGAGCAATCATAACCGGTATTGCCGGCAGGCTTTACTTTCCCGATGTCGCGATGCTTCCCGGGGCAGATCCTGAAAACCTTTATCCAATGCTCGCCGGCCAGCATCTTCATCCCATTCTGTTCGGTGTTGTGATTGCCAGCATTTTTGCCGCAATTATGTCGACGGCCGACAGCCAGCTGCTTGTTGCCGCATCCGCATTGGTAAGGGATATTTATGAAAAGCTGATCCACAAAAACAAAGAAATTCCGCAACAAAGACTGGTCATGCTGAGCCGCATTGTAGTTGTTTTGCTCGTCATATTGGCTTTACTGCTTGGCCTGATTGCTGAAAAACTGGTTTTCTGGCTGGTTTTGTTCGCCTGGGCAGGTCTGGGTGCGGCTTTTGGCCCAACCTCCATTCTGGCGCTATATTGGAAAAATGCAACAAGACCAGGAATCATTGCCGGGATGATTTCAGGAGCCTTGTGTGTTATAATCTGGATCAGAATACCAATACTGGCCGACTTCATTTATGAGCTGATACCTGGTTTTTTTATTGCACTAATGGTTACAATAATCGTGAGCAAGTTCACAAAAAAACCCGATAAAGCAGAATTACTTTACCGGGCCATGNGATGAAGCAATGTTTGGTTCAGGGTTTAGGGTTCAGGGTTTAGGGTTTAGGGTTTAGGGTTTAGCGTTTAGCGTTTATTAAAAAAGGACTTAACAACTAAACTTCTAAACATCTAAACTTCTAAACAATTTTTACTACCAGCAACGCATTCGGGGTGCATTTCCATGGCGCCCTAGGGGTGACCTTTCACCCGGGCGACGCGTGCTGCGATTGTCATAAATGATACGCTGCTCTTCTGTAAGGATTTCCCGGATCGCCTCACGGTGTGCTACACGGTCTTTCATCATCGTGTTTTTCATAACGGTCATTTCATCAATGATGGAATGGATGGCCTCGCGATTGGTCTCTGGCTGGGTCATCAGATTGCGTTTTCTGGCGCGCAGTTCATTCATCTGGTTACGATGTGCAGTGGACGTCTCCATCCTGATCAGCCTGTGTTCTCTCATAGCCGCTTGCTGTTCCTCTGTCAGGTCAGGGAGCATGCAATCTTCATTATACATCTGCCTCGGTCGCTCAAAGCGCTCTGCAGGACGTTCGGAAAAACGTTGCTGCGGCCTCACATTTCCTTGTCTGCCAGCCCGCTGTGCAAAAGCATCAGCAGTTAATGCAAGCATAAAAACAAATAATACCGGAATAAAGATTTTCATTTTCATAATATGTAATTTAAAGGGGTTTTAATTTCTTTTTACACCCATTTGATGATTTAGAAATTAAATGGTTTAATCAGATCTAAACATTTTTCAAAACATCCTGTTATAAATAGAAATGATTTTTTACTTTTGCCCTGTTAACGCATTTACTTTTTTTAAATAACAGAAATCATGAACTGGAAATGGATTACACCCAAATTGCTGGTGATTAGTGCAATTATTCTTTTTGCAACATTGATGCGTCTGGTACCCCATTACCCGAACTTCACCCCCATTGCCGCCATTGCATTATTTGGAGGTGCCCACCTGGGCAAAAGGTGGATCGCATTCATGATTCCCATGATCGCACTGTTTATCAGTGATCTGTTTCTGGGTTTTCATAACTTCATGATTCCCGTTTACTTCAGCTTTGCCCTCGTTGTGCTGCTGGGTACACTCATGCGCAACAATATACGCATTCCATTCGTCATTGGTGGCAGCCTGGCGGGTTCCGTGTTATTCTTTCTGATAACAAATGCAGCCGTTGCATTCATGACCCCATTCTATCCAAACTCTTTCCAGGGACTGATGATGTCTTACACCATGGCCATACCGTTTTTTCACACGGCTTTGTTAGGTGACCTTTTCTATAATGCGGTATTTTTCGGAGGTTTTTACTTTGTTCAGCAACGGGTGCCATCCCTTAAGCTGGCTTAGAACCTCCAACCTCTAACCTCGAACCTCGAACTTCGAGCTTCCAGCTTCTTAAACCGATTATATTTCGGTGCACAGGTCAAGCCCTGTGCGTACC
>SL_3KL_010_SEDDRAFT_10005130_pt1 | contig 11799 bp, 9 predicted proteins | sample SodLakKL_010_SED_2_FD_10381 | JGI IMG/M metagenome (IMG submission 10381)
CAGGTACTGAGTATGCTGCAACCGTCGATGCCGGGAACCGCCGACAGCGAGACCAGCGCTTCGGGCAGCGACTCGGCGGCAAACGCCAGCTGCTCCCGGATGCTGATCGGGGCTGTCTGGTGACTGATTCCCAGGGCGAAAAGAGACATGCGAGACAAGCTGATGGACAAACGCGCCATTTTCCTACTGGCTGCCACACAGTGCAAGCTTCTTGCTGCGGCAGGGCTGATATCCCTACTTGCGGGCTGCGCTGGCTCGCCTCAAGAGATGGAGGCGTCTTCTCCTCCGGAATCGGAGTCGCAGCGAGCGGCTGCGAAAGAGCAGGAACGGCTGGCTGGTGCCGACCCGGAAGTGCTGTTTCATGTCATGGCCGCCGAGCGGTTGATCGGAATCGGAGAGTACCGGGATGCCCTGGACCAGTACCTTGAGGCCGCGCTGATTGCCGACGATGAAGAACTGGCCAGGCAGGTTTCTCGACTGGCGGTTCAGCTGGGCGAGTGGGATGTTGCCATTGTTGGCGCCGAACGCTGGCTCGATCTGGAACCGGGGAACCAGGACGCTACCCGCATTCGCCTACTGGCCTGGCTCAACACCGGGCGGATCGATGAAGCGGTTGACGGGATGGTCGAAATGATCGAGCGTCAGGACGACTCGCAGCAGGGCTGGCGGCAGTCAACCCTGCTGTTGTCGATGGCCGAGGACGAGGAAGTGGCGGTCGAAGCGATGGCGCGACTGGTCGAGCGCAGTGGTCGGGATGCCCTTGCAGCCGATATTCTGCATATGCAAAGCGTCCTGTACTGGCAGATCGGAGAGCCGGACAAGGCGTTGCAGCTCGCGCTCGAAGCGGCCCAGGATGACGAGCGCAAGTATCGTGTCTGGGCGGCACAACTTGCCGCCGAACAGGGAGACCTGGAACTGGCCCTGAGCCAGTATCGGCTGGCGCGGGCCGAGGAACCGGAGTACGTGCCGCTGGCGCTGTCGGAATCGGAAGTGCTGCGTCAGCTCGAACGCGAAGAAGAAGCGATTGAATTGTTGCGTGAAATGCCGGCCGACAGCGAGATTCTCTACACGCTGGGCCTTTACCTGGCTTACATGGAGCGCATGGACGAGGGCGTGGCCGTCTGGGCAGAGCTGGCGGCATACGAGCCTGATGAAGAGGTGCTTCAGCATGCCTTCCTGGTCGCCCGGCTTGCCGACATGCTCGAGCTCGACGATGAAGCGATGCACTGGTATCGAAAAGTTGATGCCGGCCCCAACAGTGGCCGTGCCCGCACGCGCCGCGCGGTACTGAAGGCAGGGCGTGGTGACCTGGCTGGGGCTCGGGAGTTGCTTGTTGCCGTGCGTGAGTCCGAGGATCGTCAGCTGGTCGAGGAGGCCTGGCTGATCGAGGCCGAGTTGCTTCGGGATGCCGGCAGGGTGGATGAATCTGTCGAACTCCTGGGGAGTGCATTGCGTGAAAAGCCGAACAGTATTCGGCTGTTGTATGCCAGGGGCCTCAATGCAGTGCATGCCGACAATCTCGAGTTGGCCGAGCAGGACTTTCGCCGCATCATCCAGATGGATGGCGAAAATGCCATGGCACTCAATGCGCTGGGTTACACCCTCACGGACCGAACCAACCGTCACCAGGAAGCTTACCGGCTGATTCGCCGGGCTCTGGAGATTGAACCTGATGATCCGGCCATTCTCGATTCCATGGGGTGGGTGTATTTCAGGTTGGGACAACCCGGGCGGGCGTTGCCTTATCTCGAGCGTGCCCTGGAAGGGGAAGATAACCCGGAGATCGCGGCCCATGTGATCGAGGTGCTGTGGACGCTTGATCGTCGGGACGAAGCGCTGGAGCTGCGAGATCGTGCCATCACCGAATGGCCCGGCGATGATTACCTTGTCGATACGCTCCAACGCCTGGATCTGGACGAGTGAAACGGCCGGGTATGTTCCGTGTTGTCGTGATCATTGTTGCCGCGCTCGCGGTCGGCGCCTGTGCCGTGCGCGAGGAGAGGCCGGCGGGCGCATGGATGGATGAACGCGAGGCCTGGTTTGCCGTTCATCCGGTGTGGTCGGTCAGTGGACGCGCGGCCATCCGTGACGGGCAGCGAGGCGGACAGGTCGCTTTTGACTGGCAGGCCACCGGTGACCGCCATCGCGTACATCTGCGTACGGTCACGGGTGGACGTCAGTGGTTGCTGGAATTCGAGCCGGGCTTTGCCGAACTGGAAGGAACCGATGTCGGTCGCATCGTCGGACCGGACCCCAACGAGCTGGTCGAGGCCGCTGTTGGATGGGCCATTCCCGTGGTCGAATTGTCCGACTGGATACGCGGACTGGTGGCGGAAACCCACGGGAAGGTCGAGTTCGCCCCTGACGGCACCCTCAGGCGGGTTGCGCTGGATCCCTGGGAATTGTCCTACCAGCGATTCGACGAGGTCGACGGCCAGTTGATGCCCGCCCGGCTGGAAGCGGAAAGCCCGCCATACCGCGTGCGGCTGGTGCTTCGATCCTGGAAGTGGCAGTCGGCCAACCGTCAACTCGATTGATCCATCTCGGTCATTGGGCTAGCACCCGACTGTAAAATCGTTATAATTACCGCCCCGGGAGCGGCCGGCTCGACATTCGGTTGCCTCAATGCCCGATTGATTTCTGCTGGGACGTCGCCAAGTTGGTTAAGGCACGGGGTTTTGATCCCCGCATTCGCAGGTTCGAGTCCTGCCGTCCCAGCCATTTCACTTTACTTACCAGACCACAACGGGTGCGCTCTTGACTCATTCCTCGCTGATGGTTTTTACCGGGAACGCCAACCCGGAACTCGCCCACTCCATTGCGGAAAATCTCGGTGTTCCCATGGGACGCGCCAATGTCGGCCGATTCAGTGACGGTGAGGTCATGGTCGAGATCATGGAAAACGTTCGCGGACGCGACGTCTACCTGGTGCAACCGACCTGTCAGCCCACGGCCGACAATTTCATGGAGTTGCTGGTGATGATCGATGCGCTGGCACGCGCCTCCGCTGCCCGTGTGACTGCCATCATCCCTTACTTCGGCTATGCCCGCCAGGACCGTCGTCCGCGTTCGTCGCGCGTACCGATCACGGCAAAGGTCGCCGCGCGCATGATCAGCGTGGCTGGCACCGATCGTGTCGTAACCGTCGATCTGCATGCCGATCAGATTCAGGGGTTTTTCGACATCCCGGTCGATAATGTCTATGCGTCGCCGCTGACCCTGGCCGATATCTGGAAGCACTACACCTCTGACGAAATCATCGTCGTTTCACCTGACGTCGGCGGTGTGGTGCGTGCCCGCGCCATCGCCAAGCGCCTCGACGCCGACCTGGCCATCATCGACAAGCGGCGCCCGCGCGCCAACGAAGCCACGGTGATGAATCTCATCGGTGACGTGGAAGGCAAGATCTGCGTGCTGGTCGATGACATGATCGACACCGCTGGCACGCTGTGCTCGGCGGCCGGCGCGCTGAAGGACAAGGGTGCACGCAAGGTGGTGGCCTACTGCGTACATCCCATACTGTCGGGCCCGGCGATCGACAATATCAGCAATTCGCGTATCGACGAAATCGTCGTCACCGATACCATTCCGTTGAGCCAGGAGGCCATCGACTGCGGCCGAATTCGTCAACTTTCGGTTGCCCAGATGCTGGCCGAGACCATTCGCCGGATGTCGGAGGGGGAGTCGGTGAGTTCGCTTTATGTCGACTGACACGTCAGGCGACAAAACGTGGAAACGTAAAGCGTGAACCGGGGGATGGCTCCTTGCCGTAGTTATGGTGCAGGGAGGCCAATGGTAAAGTCTTCGCCGTTGGCTAGCGCATAAGGCGAAACGTGGAATCGTAAAACGTAAAACGGGGGATGGGCGATACTTGTTTTTATTGCGATGGCCAATGGCGGGGCCATGCCGTTGGCCTCCGCAGCGTATCAAGAGCGCAAACCCAACCCCCGTTTTACCTTTTCACGTTTTACGTTTTCACGTTCTACGTTTCTCATTCCCATCGCCGTCAGGTGTATCCAATCCACACCGCTACCATCAACGCCACCGCGCCCAGCGCAAACAGCTTCACAATCAACGGAAACATGAACCGGAACCAGCGATCGTAGGGGATGCCGGCCAGGCCGATGATGCCCATCAGTACCGGGTTGGTCGGCACGATCATGTTCATGAAGCCGTCTCCAAACTGGAAGGCGAGCACGGAGACCTGCCGGCTCACACCCACCAGGTCGCCGATCGGCGCCATCAGCGGCATGGTCACGAAGGCCTGGCCGCTGCCGGAGGGGATGAACAGGTTGAGCACGCTCTGAATGAATAGCATGCCCACGGCCGACAGCTCGGCCGGGACCATGGAAAGCGGCGTGGCCAGCGCATTGACGATGGTGTGCAGCACCAGTCCGTCTTCCAGCAGCAGAGCGATGGAGCGGGCGAAGCCGATCAGGATGGCGGTGCCGGCCAGTTCGGCGGCGCCACGGGTGAAGGAGTCGGCGATGCCGTCGAGCTTCAGCCCCCCGATCAGGCCCGCGACGATGGCCAGGACCAGGAACACCGCACCCAGTTCCACGAGGTACCAATCAAACACAGCAATGCCGATGACCAGTGCGACCAGCGCACCCAGCGTGGCCAGCAGCACCAGTTGACGGCGGCCGTCCAGCGGCGGTTGCTCGGTGGGTTGCGGCGGCTGTGCGGCGGGTACGTCGTGGACCAGGCTGTTGACTGGATCGGCCTGCACCCGGCGTGCGTAGCTCCAGACATGGTGAAAACCGACGGCAAAGAACGGTATCCACAACAACAATCGGTACCACATGCCCGAACCGGGTTGCAGTTCGGCGACTTCCTGCGCCACCAACAGGGTAAACGGGTTAATCACGGCCACGCCATAGCCGATGCCGTAGCCGACCACCATGATGCCGATGGCGGTGACGGTATCCATGCGCATGGCCACGCACAACGCGATCAGGATGGCGGCGAAGGGGATGTATTCCTCGGCCATGCCCAGCGTGGCAGAGGCGATGCCGAAGGCGAGCATGCCGACCAGTATCAGCGCTGCCGGCAGGTTGCCGAAGCGCGCGATGATGCGGTCGAGCAGGGCGTCGATGGCGCCGGTCTGGCGGATCACGGCCAGGGCGCCGCCGATGATCAGCACGAAGAAAATGATGCCCTGGGCGTCGGCCAGGGCCCGCGGGACGACGGTGAACAGCGACCAGGGTGAAAGCGTGGGGGCGTCCTCCTTCATGGTCTCGAAGGTGCCGGGCACCACCATGTCGCGGCCGGCCTCGTTGACCTCGGTGTCGAAGCTGCCGGCCGGCAGAATCCAGGTCAGGGCCAGCGCCACCACCATCATGGCGAACATCAGTACCAGCGTGTGCGGCACGCGAAACGGCTTGGACATGTGTCGTGTTCTCCCTCGAAACCCGGTCATTGTCGGGGCGCGGCCGGTCGGGCAGCGACCCGGGCCGCGCTATTGTGGCAGAAGGAAGCCACGAATGCATGCCACCGCCGGTGCCGGCGGCGGCCAATCGCACTCAGTTCAGAAGGTTTCTGCGTCCAGCGACATCATCGAAGCGGCGCCGGCGCGGATCTTCATGTCCAGGGCAACCGTATCGGGCAGCATGCGTTGCATGAAAAAGCGCGCGGTGTCGAGCTTGGCCGTGCAGAAACTTTCGTTGCCGTCACCCTGTTCGAGTCGTTTCAGCGCGGTTCGAGCCTGGCCGGCCCAGGACCAGGCCATGGCGGTCAGCGCGAACTGGTGCAGGTAGTCGACCGAGGCGGCACCGGCCTCAAGCGGGTCGGCAGCCATCTTCTGATAGACCCAGGCGGTGGTCTCTTTCAATCGATTCAGTGCTTCGGTCAGCGGCTCGATGAACTCGCCCATGGCTTCTTCGCCGGAGGCTTCAGCCACCAGCTTGCCGGCCGTCTCGAAGAACGACTGGATGGTTTTGCCGCTGTCGACGACCAGCTTGCGCCCGACCAGGTCCAGTGCCTGGATGCCGTTGGTGCCTTCGTAGATCCGGGTGATGCGCGCATCGCGCATGAACTGCTCCACGCCGGTGTCGACGATGTAGCCGGCGCCACCGTGGACCTGTATGCCCAGACTGGTGGTCTCGAAGCCCATGTCGGTGAAGTAGGCCTTGATGATGGGGGTCATCAATGCCACCCAGTGGCCGGCCTTTTCCCTGACCGTCTCGTCGGGATGGCGCAGTTGCACTTCGAGCTGCAGGGCGGTGTACAGGCCGATGGCACGAGCCCCTTCGATGAAGGCACGCGAAGTCATCAGCATGCGGCGCACGTCGGGATGGACGATGATCGGGTCGGCCGGCTTGTCCGGGAACTTCACACCGTCCAGGCCGCGGCCCTGCAGCCGCTCACGGGCGAATTCCGCCGCGTTCTGATAGGCTGCCGACCCCAGCCCCAGCCCCTGAATGCCGGTCTCCAGGCGGGCAGCATTCATCATGGTGAACATGTAGGCCAGGCCGCGGTGCGGTTCACCGACCAGGTAGCCGGTGGCGTTGTCGTAGATCATCTCGCAGGTGGCCGAGGCCTTGATGCCCATCTTGTGGTCGATGCCACCGCAGCGCACCCCGTTGCGCTCGCCGAGACTGCCGTCTTCGTTGACATTGAACTTGGGCACGATGAACAGGCTGATGCCGCGGGTGCCCTCGGGCGCATCGGGCAGGCGGGCGAGCACCATGTGAATGATGTTGTCGGCCATGTCGTGCTCGCCGGCCGAGATCCAGATCTTGGTGCCGGAAATCCGGTAGCTGCCGTCGTTATTCGGCTCGGCGCGGGTGCGGATCAGGCCCAGGTCGGTGCCGCAATGCGGTTCGGTCAGATTCATGGTGCCGGTCCATTCACCGGAAATCATCTTCGGCAGGTAAAGGTCTTTCTGTTCCTGGCTGCCGTGCGTGTTCAGGGCCTCCCAGGCGCCGTGCGAGAGCGCCGGGTACATGCCCCAGGAGGTGTTGGACGCGGTGATCATCTCGGCCATGGCCAGCCCGAGCACATAGGGCAGGCCCTGTCCGCCATGTTCGGGGCTTGAAGTCAGCCCGGGCCAGCCGGCCTCGCAGTATGCCTGGTAGGCCGTACGGAATCCTTCGGGTGTGGTCACTTCGCCGTCGGCAAATTGACAGCCTTCCAGGTCGCCGGGGCCATTGAGCGGGTGCAGCACAGATTCACAAAAGCGGGCGCCTTCCTCAAGCACGGCATCGATGGTTTCACGGTCGATTTCAGCGAAGGATGGCAATTCACTGAAATCGTTCAAATCGAGATAATCGTGCAGCAGAAACTGGAAATCGTTGAGCGGTGCCTGGTAAACGGTCATGGCAGATCTGTCCTCTCGTTTTCTCAACATACGGATGCGTATGGAGTTAGCATAACACGTTCTTGATCGCCGCCGATTTGATGGTCGTCAATGATATCCTGATGTCACTGACCAACAATCCCGAGCAATCTGAAAAGGAAACGCGGAGCTAGCCATGAATCAATCGGATATTGCCCGGCACCTGTCGGAACAGAACTTCTTCTCCGACCTGTCGGAGAAGCACATCGAGTGGCTGGCTGGGCAGGCGGTCGAGACCCGTTTCGATACCGATCAGCTGGTTGCCCGCCAGGGTGAGCGTGCCGATCGCTTCTTCCTGTTGCTCGAAGGCAGCCTGGGCGTGGAAATTCCGGCAATTGCAGGCCCGAAACTCGAGGTCACGAAACTCGGCCCGGGGCAGGTTTTCGGCTGGTCCTGGCTGATCCGTCCCTACAAGTGGCACTTCAATGCCAGGGCGCTGGCGCCGACGCGGGTCCTGGATTTCGATGGCAAGGCCATCCTCGAACGTTGCGAGGAGGATCCGGTATTCGGTTACGCGTTGTTCAAGCTGTTCTCCTACCTGATGGCCACCCGGCTCGAATCAGCCCAGCGCAAGATGATGGATCAGTGGGCACCGGCTGGGTTGCCGTGATTGGAGCGGCTATAGTTCGGGATGGGGGACCGTGAAATCCTTGTTATTTATTCGATGCGGCGAGCGGGATAACCCGAAATTCGAAGCATGAAATCCGAAACTGTCCAATGATCGAAATTCCAGTGCTCGAAACGGCGTTGGAGGTGCCTTGACACTACCCGCTGCATCGAAGCCACCGGCATGAACCGGTGGCCTTTGCATCTGGTTCCGTCTGATCAGGCCGCTTTGGAGCGGCGGGCGTGGGCGGCTGCCAGCGCCTGGTCTAGGTCGGACCACAGGTGCTCGACTTCCTCGAGGCCGACCGACAGGCGCAACAACCCCTCCCGAATTCCGCAGTTGTTGCGATCGCTCTCGTCGACCACCCGGTGGGTGAGTCCGGCAGGATGCTGGATGAGCGTGTCGACCGATCCCAGGCTGACTGCGGGGGTCATCAGCTTCACGCATGAGATGACCTCGGCAGCGGGGGTATATCCGCCCGCCACATCGAACGACAGGACGCAGCCCGGGCCTTCCATCTGACGTTGCATCAGCCCGTCGCCGTCCTGGTCCGGCAGTCCCGGGTAGTAGACCCGCTCGATGCGCGGATCCTCGGCCAACCGTCGCGCCAGTTCTCCGGCAACCGCCTGGGCACGCTCGATTCGCAGCTTCAGCGTGGGCAGGCTGCGGTGCAGCAGGTAGGCCGCCCACGGGTGGAGCAGGGCGCCGGTGGCCACGCGCACCTGGCGGAGCCTTGCCGCCCATGTTTCAGAGCAGGCCATGATGCCGGCAATGACATCGCCGTGACCGCCGAGGAACTTGGTCGCGCTGTGCATGACCATGGCTGCGCCATGCTCGATCGGCCGCTGCAGAACCGGGGTGGCGAAGGTCGAGTCGACGATGACGGGTACATCGCCCGCCTGGGCGACGACGTCGGCGATGTCGATCAGTTCCAGGGTTGGGTTCCCCGGTGTTTCGATGAGAACGAACGCCGTGTCCGGCCGGATTGCATCGGCGATTGTGTCAGGTTCCACCCAGCTGACTTCGTTGCCCAGCAGGCCGCTGGTCAGCAGATGGTCGGTGGTGCCGTAGATCGGGCGTACCGCCACGATGTGATTGCCGCGCTCGCGCGTGGCCAGCACCGCGGCCGTCAGGGCGGCCATGCCGGAGCTGAAGGCCACCGCGGCTTCGGCGCCCTCGGCAGCGGCCAGCGCCCTCTCGTAGCGCGCCACGCCGGGGTTGAACAGGCGCGCATAGACCGGGTTTTCGGCCTCGGCATGACCGGCGACCAGATCGTCGAGGCTTTGCGTGCCCTGTTCCAGGCTTGTGACCGGATAGGTGGTGGACATGTCCAGCGGCAGGGCGTGAACACCGAGCTCCCGCAAGTCCTCCCGACCGGCGTGAACGCCGAGCGTGTGATCGAGCTTGTCCATGACTGGTTTCTCCAGGGGGTTGACCTGAAGGTGATTTTAGAATCATATTAGGGGATAGTGTTGCAAACAGAATAAGATTCTGTAGATAGCTGTATGACCGAAGTGGATGCAAAAGATATCGAGATTATCCGCCTGCTGCGGAAGAATGCTCGGCTCTCGAACAAGGAGTTGGCGGCTGGAGTCGGGCTGGCGCCGTCCAGTTGCCTGGAGCGGGTGCGCCGACTGCGCATGTCACGGGTATTGACCGGCTACCATGCCGACGTCGATCCGGATGCCCTGGGTATCGGTTTGCAGGCAATGGTGGCCGTTCGACTGGCTCGTCATGCACGCGCGGGTGTCGAGTCCTTTGAGCGTCATCTCGAGTCATTGAGCGAGGTGGTCACGATATTCCACGTTGCCGGTGCCAATGATTACCTGGTTCACGTGGCCGTCAGCGACTCCGCCCATCTTCGCGAACTGGCCTTGTCGGCGTTCACCGAGCGCCCAGAGGTGGCCCATATCGAAACCCAGCTGATCTTTCGGCATCAGCGCAACTATGAATTGCCGGTTTACGTGAAACTGGACGATCAACGGTGATGCCGCGGCCGTTGCCTGGCCACGCTCGTTCCGCTCACCGGGGAAATCAGTCGCCGGGTGCCTCGAACCGCTCATGCAGGATGTCGATCGGCAGTACCTGAAGTTCTGCCGTCAGGTCGGTGACGGGCTGGTCGGGATCGTTGCTGTCGATGCAGACTGTGGCCAGGTAAGTGTCGGGCACGAGATCGCTGCCATCGAACAGGATCTCGAGAGACTGCTGTTCGCCGGGCCCGATCGTGCCGGAGGTGAAGGATACTGAAACCCAGTCCGGCAGTCTGCAATCCGTCGAGTTCATCTCGATGGACCATTCCAGCGATCGACCACCAACATTGCCGATCTCCAGGTCGGTAACGGCGGATGGATCATGGATCGCAACGCTGACTTCCAGCAGGTCCGTTTCGAGCTTGATCCGGGGTGGCTCGATCGGATCGCGGAATCCAGCGACGATTGGTGATGTCAGGCTGGCGGTGCGGGCGTTGTCGCGTTGCTCGGCGATGCCGGTCGGATGTCCGTTGTAGCGGGCATTGGGTGTGGAGAAATACATGCGCCTCGGGCAGCCTCCACTGCATGGGTAGGACATGACGGTGCGAAACTCGCCGCTGACGAAATGACCGAAGGACCAGGGGTAGGACGCAGTACCGGGCTCTGGTCCGTTTGCCGGGTCATGCTCCATGCCCATGTTGTGACCGTGCTCGTGAGCGTAGGTCAGGTTGCCGACAGCGCATTGGGTGGCGGTGACCTGGAAGGCGTTTGAAGCAAACCCGGGGTCGGGAGTGCGCATGACGTAGCCGCAGCCGCAATAGCTGGCCTGTACCAGCATGCCGACCATGTCGGCACCGTATTGGTCGCGCAACTGCTGCACGGTGCTGCTGTTTCGAACCCAGCCAAGGTCGGTCCCGCAGCTGTCGCTCTCCCCGTAGCGGATTTGCTCTATGCCCGCGATCCGGAATTGCGCGTTGACACGGCTGTTTTCAAAGGATTGGTTGGCGTTGGCGATGGCGGCTTCAGCATGTGCCTCGATCTGGGCGGTGCCTCCCAGGGCCTGGCGTGCCGCCGGCGTATAGAGTGCCAGCAGGTCCATGATCACGGTTTCGTCATTGTCGGCAGCGTTTCCGTCGCTGGAACCGGGGGGAGGCTCGAAAGAAGAGGGCTGGCGGGATAGGCGGGATAGAGCGTGACTGTCCTCACGAGCGTCGGCGGGAGGTTCAAAGCCGCCGGAACACTCGGGAAATGCAGTGGTGTCGAGTTCGAGCAGCACGGTGCCATATTCTGCGTCCGGGCGAATCTCCCAGTTGTGTTCGTCGGTATGGATAAGTCCGCCCATCCAGCCGTCGCGCACGGTCATCAGTACCTCCGCCCCCTTCGGGCCGACTCCGGCCCAGCTCGTGCTGTGATCGGACTGGCTGAAGATGCGTCGGCGTTCGACGAGTAATTCGGTCTGGTCCGGAAGTGAGACCACCATTTGACCTGCTTTCTGCGTGATGAGGGTGGTGCTCGGCTCGATGGCCCAGCCACGAACGGCGGCTGATGAGCGTTGCTCCAGGCCTTCGGTTATCTGTTGTGGATCGCGCTCCCAGAGTGTTGGCGCGGCATTGGCCGCTCCGGCCATAACCAGGCCGAGCATCAGCAGGCTGATACGGGTCATATGATTCTCCCGAACGAATTGTTGTTCTGGTTCCCAGGTGCCGGCTGGATGGTGGAATCCGCCAATCGATGGACGGTTGAGACAATGAATGCCGGGCAATGCGTCCCCTTTTCATACGGATTCCGGACGGAAATCGTGACAGGGGTGACGGGTGTTTGGATGAAGGGCAGGGTCGGCCCGGAAAGAGTTCGTCGGAAATAAAAAGGGGCCCGCCAGTGGCGGG
>SL_3KL_010_SEDDRAFT_10005131_pt1 | contig 11798 bp, 7 predicted proteins | sample SodLakKL_010_SED_2_FD_10381 | JGI IMG/M metagenome (IMG submission 10381)
TCCAGAACATCCCACATGGGATACCGGTACTCAGCAGTTACAATCCAGAAACCTTCATCACGGAAACGGTGGTTACGAAATCCTCTCAGGTTTCTGCTGCCACCCAGGGTCGGTAAATCGAAAAATGGGATCTCTGAGCCGGAGAGCTGCTCCGCTTTGTTGATTTTGGTTTTTAACCCAAGCCGCCTCGATTCCGGTAAAAAAGGGATCGGTACGAATTGATGATATTCGAGATGATACTGAAGGTAGCTTGTTGAATTTTTCAGAGAATTGATCCAATCGGCACCCACAATAAATTGCGATCCTCCGACTTTTCTCGAACTGCCGCGTCTGAAATCGAATGCAAAATTGCTGCCGATGGTCAGAAGTTCGTAATTGCCTTTAAACTGATCAGGGAAGAGAGGGATTTCATCATCAAGAATTTCGGATGAACTGCTTCGAACCGTGTTGTTTCGGTATTGAACGGAGTTTTGCATTCTCACCACGGATGAGAGCGAGCTGTTGTACCGGATTCCGAATGAGGCATCTTCGGCGGAATAGAACTGCCGGTTTTCAGCAATGAAAAAACGCTGGTTGGGATTTTTTTCATAATCGGCAAGAAATGAAAGTGAACTGTTATATCGCCTGGAAACAGGAACCCGATATTCAAAACTGCTGTCGAGGTAGCTGTCGGTTCCATATAAAAATTGAAGCCGGGCTTCGTGATTTTCCCTGAAAAGGTGTTGATGAAACAGGAAAGCACCGGCGGCAAATTTTACTTTGCTTCCCGATTCAAAAAGTGGAAATATTCCATAATCACCCCTTTCTCCTTCAAAAAGATGTGGGAAATTGGTTTCCGCATAAATTACACCCCAGCCAATAGGGCGCGATACCCAGTGCAGCATATATGATGGCAATGCAAGCAGATGGTGCCCGATGGAATACGATGTTTCGTAGGGCTGTAAATTTGGATGATTCTTATCCACCTGCGTCGAGTCTGATGATGTATCGCCGGTGCCGGAAGCGATAGCTGCGGGTCCAGAAAACATCAAGAGAACAAGAAAGACTGCAATTGCTTTGAGCAAGTTAGTTTCCCGGGGGTGGTTCAGATGCATAAAAAGCTTTTACGAATGATTTGACCAATAATAATACGGCCTCTTCTAAACAATTTCACCATGATTTTGGACAATATCTTCAATGGTTTCTGTAATTTCAGCCCGGAGGGGCGGAGGCAGTGTTTTATTTAAAAAGGTGATAATTTCATCCGAGTTTGAAAATTCAACAGTAAATCCATTATCCAAACTGTCTCTGTTTGGAAAGTTGTCTAAAATCGGGAAAATTATTTTCCTGATCTCCCAGGAAAAGAGGTTTTCGACAAATTCGATCGCTTCGGCCCGCAAATCGGGATCATCACCCGAAATAGCCCGGTAGGCGTTTGAGATGTCTTCGTGTTTATAATTCTGGCTCAAAAACCCGAAGATTTTTCTGGAAGACAATTCAATTTCAAACTCCAGATAATTCTGCAGTTTTTTACTCTTTTCTGAATGGATCTGCCGGAACAGTGAAAAAATTTTGATCAGTTTTGAGTACCGGATTACTTCCTGGCGGATAGTTTCAGTAAGTTCATGGGGTGTTAAATTATTTACTTTTTTTACTTTCCCGCCATTTATTTGATTTTCTGTATTGGTTAAATCTGCTTGGGTAAATTCATCACCATTACTGTTAGCCCAGTTATCGTTGAATGGCTGGTTCATAAATCGTAAAACATCACAGGGAATGTCCGGGTCGGGATGATTTAGAATCCTTGACATTTCGGAAGTTGGGATGCCATGTTCACGGTACAACTTGCCGGATATAGAATTCAGATAGCCAGTTTCATCAGCCGTTTTTGCTTTTAATCCGTTGGTTTTGTTTACCTGCTTTTGGATGGAGTAACGCAATTGGCCAATGTAGGATTTGCTTGCTTTCCGGGCAATCAAAATCCAGATTACAATCAGTGATACAACTACAACTCCGAGGCTTTGAACGCCAAGGCCCAGGCCATATGTTAGTCCAATCAACAGTAATCCGGCAAGCCCCTGGGCACCGTGCTTTACAAACAGGTCAACAAAAACTTTTACTCGTTTTTTCAGTTGATTGGTTAGCGGCATAAATAGAAGTTCGCGGCCGGTGCGGTCTATCGAGTGTTTAAAGGTTTGGTCGATGCCGCGGGTAAGTGTGGCCATAAAAAGGCCTGGAATGAGCAGCATGGCGGCAGAACTTAGCAAAAGTGCAAGAGGCAGCAGCATTATGGAACCGTTGATTCCATATTTTCTTGTAAAATAAGTTCCGATAAAAAATTGAATCAGAAATGCAATCAGACTTACCCGGCCGTAAAACCGCCCCATAAAACTGGTCAGTGCTGCTTCACTTTCAAACGCAGATTCAACGACAGATTTGAACTGAAAATCAATGATAGTGGTTGCCACAACCGAAACCGCAATCAAGCCCATAATCAGTTTCAGGTGTTTGTTGTGCAGAATATCGGAAATGGGGTTTTTGGACCGGGCTGCCGCTTTCTCTCTTTTTTCTTTGAATGTTATTGTTTTACCGGATGGATCACGTTTAAGAATTAAAATCCAGTTTACGATGGGGATGGTGGCAACAAGTACTACTGCACAAATTGGCAGCAAGGTTTCCGGCTGAAGTGTATAAACATCCATAAAAATGCCGGTAAGCTCACCGCCGGTAAAGGCCCCGGCAATAGCGCCGAGGCTTAAGAATGCAAATAGTTTTTTTGCCTGAATTGAATTGAAAATGGTATTTGCAAAAAGCCAAAACTGGGAAGTAATCAGCACACTGTAGATGCTTATCCAGATGTAAAAGTGTAATAGAGTGAGTGAAGATCAAGGTATATGAAGGCCCAGATTAACAGTAGGTTGGCTGCAAGAAATACTGTAATGATGTTAATGAGCCAGCCAATAGACAGGCGTTTAGACAACCTGGAATAACCAAGCGAAACCGGAATTACAACAAGAGCAGCCAAAATAAAAACAAATGGCAGCTCATGTGCCCCCACATTTTCCAGAAACAGACTGTCTCGTACCGGTTTTAATAGATAGAGTGTGATGAGCAGAATAAAATTGTAAACAAACATGCTAACAGCCAGACTTCTCTCTCTGGGATTGAGAGAAAACATCATCTTAAGATTTGTTCCGGGTGTTGTAAAATTCATCAATTAATCCGGCTGTAGTGATATATTTGATTTGGCAGGCCTATATTAATATCCCGAGCAATAATTTGAAAAACGGATTGGGATTTACAACGAGTCAAATCAAAATTAACGGCTGTATGTTCGCGTACATTGAAGCTGATTATCCGAAATATTAGTCCCCTTTGGATAAAACCATTCACGAAAAGTAAGATATTAAATTTATGAGATCTGTTGCGTAGTATTTGTACCAGCATGATTAATCCAGGTTTTTGGCCAGATAACGATCTAAATGTAACTGAATTAATCGGTTATACTTTTGGGTAAATTAAATGAAGTGTACTTGGTATTTCGAACAGTGCTGAATATTGAAAATGCAGAGAATAAAAAAAGGCGCTGAACTGTAGTTGGAACGGTTCAGCGCCTGTAGGTTTATCAGCCGTAAAAAATGGCAGTTTTAGATTTTCGGTCCAGCTTTGATAATATCTTCACTGCTTTCTTTTTTATACTTCTCAAAGTTTTTGCTGAAAAGCCCGCCAAGTTTTTTGGCTTGTTCGTCATAAGCGGCCGGGTCTCCCCATGATTTTCGAGGCAGCAGAATTTCGGAAGAAACATTTGGGCAGGATGTGGGGATTTCAAATCCAAACACCTGATCTGATTGTGTGTCCACTTCGTCAAGCTGGCCGTCGAGTACAGCATTCACTATTGCACGAGTACTCTTAAGGTCAATCCGGCTTCCGGTTCCGTAAGGGCCGCCAGTAAGGCCGGTGTTAATCAACCACGCTTTTGAACCGTGCTTTCTCATTTTCTCAGCCAGCATTTCTGCATATCGGGCCGGTGGCCAAACAAGAAAAGCAGCGCCAAAGCAAGCAGAGAATGTTGCTTCCGGTTCAGTAACTCCCACTTCGGTGCCGGCAACTTTTGCGGTATATCCGCTGATGAAATGGTACATGGCTTGTTCCGGTGTGAGTTTGCTGACCGGAGGCAGTACGCCGAAAGCATCATAAGTCAGGAAAATAATGTTATCCGGATGGCCGCCTTCGCAAGGAATCTTGGCATTTGGGATATACTCAATCGGGTACGAAGCACGGGTATTTTGGGTGATGGTTGTATCGTCAAAATCAATTTCGCGGGTAACGGGATCGTAAATCAGATTTTCCAACACCGTACCGAATTTTATAGCATTGAAAATTTCCGGCTCTTGTTCTTCAGTTAACCCGATTGCTTTGGCGTAGCATCCGCCTTCGATGTTAAAGATGCCGTCATCACTCCAGCAATGTTCGTCATCACCGATTAGTTTACGGTTGGTATCTGCCGATAAAGTTGTTTTCCCGGTACCGGAAAGCCCGAAAAACAGGGCAACGTCTTCATCATCACCTTCATTGGCCGAACAGTGCATTGAGAGCACATCTTTTTTTGGCATCAGATAGTTCATTACGGTAAAAATTCCTTTCTTCATTTCACCGGCATACTCGGTTCCAAGAATCACCATGGTGTTGTTTTCAAAATGCACATCAACACTGGCATCAGAAGTCATCCCTTCGGTAAATGTATTTGCCGGGAATTTACCGGCATTGTACACGACAAAATCGGGCTCGCCGAAGTTTTCAAGCTCTTTTTGCGTGGGACGGATCAGCATGTTGTGCATAAACAATCCGTGATATGGGCGTTCGGCAATAATTCGCACTTTCAGCCTGTATTTTGGATCCCAGCCTGCAAAACCATCGATGACGTAGAGCCTTTCACAAGTGTTTAAATAATCAATAGCACGCTGGTGGTTAATTTTATATGTGTTCTCATCAAGCGGTATGTTGATGTTACCCCACCAGATTTCTTCACTTATTCCCTCCGTTTTTACCACTCGTTTGTCTGCCGGACTTCTCCCGGTTCTTTCGCCGGATCTTACCACTATTGCGCCGTTATCAGTAATAATTGATCCTGGATCGTATTTAATGGCTTCTTCATAAAACCGGGCAGGAGCAGGATTTCTAAGAATATTTTTTACTGTAATTTCATGTTTTGATAAATCAAAATTTTTATCGGTCATGTCTCTTTTTTCTTGGTTATTAATTAGTAATTCTAACAATAGATAGATAACAGTTTTACGTGAAGATTTGATTAACAAATCGTTAAAACGCAATATTTTATATGTTGCATACTATTAAGTTGTAAAAAACCGCTTTCACAAGAAAATTTTTATTTTTCCTGTCATTGAGAAAATAGATTTTTTAATCTGAAAAAGCTGAATTACTCTCTTCTGCCCGGAGTATTTTTTTGTAAAAGATTATGAAAATTAATGGGGGTTTAAACTTTATCTTTTTGCTTGATGTTAACTGTTTACTCTATAGGATTTATATTTAAGTTTTAAGTTGTATTTCGGATGAGAACAATCGTATAGAGTGGGTTTGCATTTTTTTACAAATTGTATTTGATAATCTCATCGGCATGTATGTATCAATTTATACCAAACGTACCGAAATTCTGACCGTCAAAAATTACAGATCTCTCAAACAAACAATGATTTTAATTGCGTTGCGAATATAAAATTTGAGTAAATGAACAGGAATTTTACCACGATAAATTTTAAGCTGTTTTTAACACTTGTATTATTTTCTTTTCTGATTTCATGCGGTGGTGATGATGAATTTGGCGGAGACGATTTTGGCAGTCCCGTACCTGTAGTTGAAGCTGTGGAGTTACAAGAGGGTGTTTTACCACTGGTTTATCGAACAACAGGAGAAATGAGAGCAAGAAATCAGGTAGATATTTATCCCGAAGTGAATGCAAGAATTACCGAGGTACTGGTGAATGATGGTGACCGCGTTCAAGCCGGGCAGGCACTTGTTCATCTGCGTGATGATGAGGTTCGTGAACAACTGAATCAGGCCCAGTTCGACTATCAAATTGCTGATGCCCAGTTACGACAGGCTGAAGCACGCCTGCGAAGGCTCCAGGCACAATACGACCGTATGAGCCGCCTGGCAGAAATGGATCTTGAAGCCCAGCTCGAAATCGAAACCCTGCAGGCAGATATTGACGAGGCTGAAGCAAGTGTTGATCTCGCCGCATCACAGAAGGAGCGGACGGCATCACAGGTGGAAGAGCAGCGTACGATTCTCGAAAATACCATTGTTCGCGCTCCGATTGATGGGGTTATAGGCAGCCGAGATGCCGAAGTTGGCCAGCGTGTGGATTCGAACAACCGGCTGTTCCAGATAGGAGATATCGACAACATGAGAATTTTTGTAAGCCTTACCGAACGTATGAGCAATGCCATAGAACCCGGCAGCCCTGCCTATGTGGCAACACTTTTCAATGAAGAGGGAAATCCCGGTATTGAGGCGGTGGTTGCACGTATTTCTCCTTTCCTGGATCCCATCACGCATACGGCAATTGCCGAATTGGAAGTACTTGAACATAACGGAATGCTGAGGCCAGGTATGTTTGTAAACGTGGATGTGGTTTACGGGGAAAGCGAACAATCTGTCATCATTCCAAAAACGGCCATTTACGACCATCCGGTTGAAGGCGAGACCGGAGTTTACCTGGCAAATATGGCTGAACTGGAAGATGATATGGGTGATATTCCCGATACAGAGCCGCTCAATGATGAACTTACCGCGACTGCGGATCCCGTTAGTGTAACATTTGTTCCGATACAGGTAATTGCCGAAAGCGGCGGCCTGGCGGCAGTAACCGGAATAGAAGCCGGTAACCAGGTTTGGGTAATTACAGTTGGCCAAAACCAGTTGGCAGAATGGGAAAGCGAGAAGGCACACATCCGAACCGTGGATCTTGAGTACGTGCTGGAACTGCAAAATCTGCAAACCCGTGATATGGAACGTATCATTTTTGGAGATAATGAATAGAGATTTGAACTGAAGAAACCCGAAAAATTATGTCTTTAACTTCAACATCCATTAAAAGGCCCGTAGCAACAACCATGGCATTTCTGATCATCATTTTGATCGGTTTTGTCGGATTTCGATTTCTGCCTGTTGACCTTCTCCCCGAAATAGAATCTCCCCAGCTTACCGTGAGTGTTAATTACGACAATGTTGGCCCGGAAGAGATGGAGTTGATTGTTACCGATTTACTCGAGAACGCACTTTCCGGTATACCCGATGTGGAACAGATGAACTCAACATCCAGCGAGGGCAGCAGCCGGGTTCGGCTTGAATTTTCTCGCGGCACAAATCTGGATGCAGCCGCAAATAATGTTCGTGATGCTCTTGATCGCATACGCGATAATCTTCCTCCCGAAGCCGATCAGCCGCGAATACGCCAATTCAACCCCGATGATTTTCCTATTGTAATAATTGGTGTGAGGTCTGATCGTAACCTCGCAGAACTAACCCGCATTCTGGACCAGGAAATCTCCATGTTTTTTGAACAGATTCCGGGAGTTGGTACCATCAATGTTTGGGGCGGAATCGGGCGTGAGATTCAGGTAGAACTTCAGCGCGAGCGCCTGCTGTCATCACAAATAACAGCAATTGATGTGATAACTGCACTGAACCGGGAAAACATCACCCTGCCTGCCGGAAATATTAAAGACGGGTTCAGAGATTTTTATGTGCGAACACAAGGCGAATTTGAAAATATTGATGAAATACGAAATACCGTCATCAGTTATGTTGACGGACGCCCGCTTCGTGTGGGTGATGTGGCTGAAGTGAAGCACGGTTATGAAGATATCAGCCGGTATGTTGAAATTGATGGAGTGCCGACACTGAGGCTCGCCATTCAAAAACAATCAGGGGCAAACACGGTTGCCGTTGCAGAGGAAGTCCATCGGGAAATTGAGCGGATCAACAATATTCGCAGCGACATGGAGTTAATGGCGATTACCGACCAAAGCGAGTTCATCCAGAATTCGATCGATACTGTACGAAACGCTGCCGTTTGGGGTGGTATTCTCGCAGTGATTGTTCTTTTCATGTTTTTAAGGAACCTCTCAACCACATTCATCATTGCAACGGCGATCCCCATTTCGCTGATTGCCACATTTGGTTTGCTCTATTTTGGCGGGCTTACACTAAACCAGATGAGTTTTGGAGGACTTGCACTCGGCATTGGGCTGATTGTTGACAATGCCATTGTAGTACTCGAAAATATTGTGCGAAAACGGGAACAGGGCACAGATCGGGTGGTTAGTTCTGAAATTGGTACGCATGAGGTAGCCGGTGCCATAATTGCCGCAACGTTAACAACGTCGGTCATCTTTTTGCCGCTGGTATTTATGCAGACAACAACCGGCAGCATGTTCCAGGAACTGGGGCTGGTGGTAGTATTTGCCATTGGCTGTTCACTGTTGGTTGCCTTAACACTGGTGCCCATGCTGGCAAGCCGGTTTATGACCATCAAACCGATCGACCCAAATCCTGAGAAGCAGTCGAAGGGCGAACGCTTTTTCGAGAAAATGGATGATAAATACACATCCTGGCTTCGCTCTGCCATTAAATGGCGATGGAGTGTTATTGGAGTAACGGCAATCCTGGTTGGGGGATCGATTCTGCTGATTCCCGGAATTCCGTTTGAGCTGGCTCCCGAAACCGATGCGGATGAAGTGAGAATCAGTATGAGGATGGAAGACGGTACCAATATTTCTGTAATCAACCGGTATTTCGACAGGCTCGACGAAATAGTACAGGATATAATTGATTGGGATGTAGTTGCATACTACACCAAAGACCTTGGCGGATGGGGAGGCGACGGCCGGATTGATATAAATTTAGTCAACCAGGATGAAAGAGACGTTTCGGCTGAAGAAATTGCCAGTGGGATTCGCAGCCGCATTCAGCATGCCATCCCCGGGGCTGATATTCGGGTAAACACGCGTGGCGGGCTTTGGATTATGAGGAGAGTTTTTCGCACCGGCGGAGGTGATGAAGAAGCATCCGTAAATATCCAGTTGAGAGGGCATGATTTGGAAACCTCGCAGCAGCTTGCCAGAACTGTACGCAACCGTTTGCAGATGGTTGATGGTGTAACAGATGTAGAAATTCAGGAATCAGAAGGGCGGCCGCAGCAGGATATCCGGATTGACCGCGAAAAAGTTGCTGAACTGGGCCTTGGCGTCAATGAAATTGCCAGCACCATTCAAACCAATGTTGGCGGGAGCAGGGCCGGTGTGTTTCGAATTGACGGAGAAGAACGGCCTATTATGGTTCGGCTGAGGCCCGAAGACCGTGTGGATGTTGACGACATCGGCAACATAAGCATTCGGGCTGCAAGCGGAGAAATATTACCGGTTTCGTCCGTCATTCATCAGCGAAGATCACGGGCACCAACATCCATCAACCGCGTGGACGGGCAGCGAGTAATGTATATAACAGCCGAACTTGAGGAAGGCACCGCGCTCGGGCCGGCAGTCTCCCGGATGGAGGCCGCACTCTCACAGGTAAATTTCCCTGAAGGATATTCCGTCTATTTTGGCGGTGAGTATGAAGAACAGCAACGTGCCCGCGACGATTTTACAATGGCCATTATTTTATCACTGATTCTGGTTTACATGGTGATGGCCGCGCAGTTTGAGCGCTTCCTCGATCCGCTGATTGTAATGTTCTCGGTACCGGTGGCACTGGTGGGAATTGTACCCACGCTGATCATTACCGGAACCACCATAAATATGCAGAGCCTGATGGGNGTGCTGATGCTGCTCGGGATTGTGGTGAATAACGCGATTGTTTTGATTGATTACATCAACCTGAAACGGAGGGAAAATAAAGAGATGAGCCTGCTTGAAGCGGTGATCGGTGGATCAAGGCTGCGCCTTCGCCCCATTTTGATGACAACCTGTACAACCATCCTTGCGATGATTCCGCTTGCCGTTGGGATTGGTGTAGGAGCCGAAATCCAGGCCGCACTGGCAAGGGTTGTGATCGGCGGGTTGCTGGCATCAACACTTATCACACTTTTCCTGATTCCGATTGTTTACCTCGGGGCAACAAAAAGCGTTCTGAAATTGAAAGCCTGGAGGCAGGAAACCTGGGCACATATGCGGGAACGTTTTATCGTTCAAACCGGATAAGATCAAAGAAAAAATGTGTTTNATTTGCTCCCGAATGGCCGGGAGCAAACTTTATGTTCAGATAATTTCCGTATTTTATCTAACCGGAAAATACAACCCATTGTGATCCGGCCGTTAGCCAAATAAACGGAATTCTATCAGTGCCGATGAAAAATCAAACCTTCGAAAAAAAATTGCTGGCCAGGAATATTCAGCCGACCGCCATGCGCCTCTTGGTGCTTGGATTTCTTGAACATCAGCAAAAAGCCGTCAGCCTTGCCGATCTTGAAGAGCATTTATCCCGGTCCGACAGGGCAACGTTATACCGCACACTGAAAACTTTTCATGAACACGGACTTGTCCATCAAATTCACGACAACAGCGGTAATACAAAATATGCCCTTTGCAGCGACGACTGTACCTGCTCCTATCCCGATGATATGCATGTTCATTTTTACTGCACGGTTTGTGAAAAAACATACTGTTTCCAGCAGCTCTCTATCCCCGAAGTAGGATTGCCCGAAAATTTCAAACCCGATTCCGTTAACTTTGTGGTAAACGGTACCTGCGCAGCCTGCCTCAACTGAACTTTGCAATATTGTTGCATTCCTTTGTTTGATAAGTTTTGAGTGAATTTAATAAACGAAAAAGGTTTGAATTTGCATGTCGGATGAACACGAAATTGGCTGTGATTGCGGTCATCAAGAACAGAACAAAGCTCCTGCCCATTTTTTGGTGAAACACTGGAAGCCTGTGCTGAGCCTTTTTTTACTGTCAGCCGGTTTGGCGATGGATTACCTGGTTCAAACTATCTGGTTTACCGGGGTTGTACGCCTTGCATGGTACACGGCGGCCTATCTGCCTGTAGGAGTTCCGGTTTTGGAGCAGGCTTATGTTTTTCTGAAAAAAGGCGAAGTTTTCACCGAGTTTTTTTTGATGGGAATTGCCACTATTGGAGCTTTTTTAATCGGGGAATATCCTGAAGGTGTTGCGGTGATGCTGTTCTATTCCATCGGCGAGGCTTTTCAACACAGTGCTGTTCAGAGGGCACGAAGCAATATACGGTCTCTGTTGGATGTACGCCCCGAAACGGCTCACGTTTTGAGGGGGAATGAGCCTCAAACAGTTCATCCCAAATCGGTTAACATTGGTGAAATCATTCAGGTAAAACCGGGCGAACGGGTTCCGCTCGACGGGCGAATGCTGACAAACCGCGCTCCTTTTGATACCTCTGCAATTACCGGTGAAAGCAAGCCCCGCCATTTTGAGCAGGAAGAAATGGTGCTGGCGGGAATGGTGAACCTGAACCGGGTCATTGAGCTTGAAATAACTTCATCATACGAAAACAGTTCTATCTCAAGAATCCTGGAGCTTGTTCAATCTGCAACCCTGCGGAAAGCAAAAACGGAACTTTTTATTCGCTCTTTTGCCAAAGTTTATACACCGGCAGTTGTTGTACTTGCAGCTTTGCTGGTCCTGCTCCCCGCATTTTTTGTCAGTCAGTATGTTTTTCAAGACTGGCTGTATCGCGGGTTGGTGTTCCTGGTCATTTCCTGTCCGTGCGCCTTGGTTATCTCTATCCCTCTCGGATATTTTGGCGGAATTGGTGCAGCATCG
>SL_3KL_010_SEDDRAFT_10005132_pt1 | contig 11797 bp, 15 predicted proteins | sample SodLakKL_010_SED_2_FD_10381 | JGI IMG/M metagenome (IMG submission 10381)
CCGATGCTGATTGCTATGGTGATGGCTGCAGCTGCCTGCCTCATCTACGGCGTCTATCCATGGATCCTCTTCTCTATCCTCCCCTATCCGGTGACCCATGACGTCTTAGCGCCGGTCCACATCATTGAGATGTTCATCATCTTTGCAGCGGTTCTGCTGAGCCTCTGGGTGGTGAGGAGCAAGATCAAAAAGCCGACATACATCCCCCCGGATATGATGGATCTCTACAGGGCAGGAGGCCAGCGGATCATCAGGTTTTCATCGGGGACACTCCCGGCAGTCTCCCATGGTATCAGAAGTGTGATAGAGCATCTTGGATCCGGCGTATCCTGGTACCTGAAGAATCCGGTGATGGCAGGCGAGATACTGACCCGGACGGTGATGATCCACACTGCCGGAGGCGTCATGGGTGCATCGGCTCAGGAGAGCCAGAAGAGAGCCCTCACAGAGCTTACAAGCAGCTACCCCGATTCAGGAGGAGCTGTAAGTCGCGCCCCCGGGTATGGCATCTTCATCATCGGGATCGTCCTCTTCGCCTACTTCCTCATGGTCTTCATCATCTAAGTTCGGAGTATCCTTTATTTTAACATGGTGCATGATAGAGGTATGGACAATTCATGCCAGACCGATGATCCACGGCGTGCCCTCCTCAGGGTAAACGGCACGACTATCGAAGAGAAGTGTGCAGAGCTGGGCATTATACCGGGGGAGAAAACCAGGCTGGGGATGCTCAAAGACCTCCATGAGAGATATGGGATCGATATCTATCTCTTCCTGGATGAACGGATTGCCCGGCATTCGACGATGAAGGACGACCTCGAGGACTTCAGGGCAGTCCCCCCACAGGCACGGCCATATCTTGAGATAGAAGACTTTTTCAGGATGATCAGGGAGCGGCAGCTTGGGATACCTGACCCGGAGAATCTATCTGCTGAGATCATCGCCATCGGAGAGGTAGAATGTGTCTCCTGTGGTGGTGCAATCTTTAAACCCTACATACGTTCATATCTCCCCCCACCATGATGGTCTCTGCGATGGATAGTACAAGCCAGAGGGGAACAGGATTGTGAAACTGCCAACCGGGCTTTCCTTTCAGGAAGGAGCCTTTTTATAGCATTATTTCAATTCAATATCTATGCCACTTCCCTTTATCGACACAATGAAAGGTATGATCACCGACCCAGGAGAAACGATCAGAAGAAGCAGATCAGCCTCCCTTGGTGATGCGATCATCTATTACCTGATCCTCATCCTGATCTTTTCCGTTCTTTCGACGGCGGTCACCTGGCTGCTTGGAGATGCCCATCCGATGCCGCTCTCCCCTGCCGGGGATATCGCCATTGCCGCAACCTATCTCGTTGGTGTTATCATCGGAGGAATCATCGCCCTTCTCATCATCAGTGCCATCCTGCATATCTTCATTAAGATCCTCGGCGGATCCGGCGACTATACCGATACTGCCCGTGCATTCTCGCTTGCCATGACACCTGCGGCGGTAATCGCCTGGATACCGCTTATCGGCCTCTTTGCCGGAATCTGGGCATTCGTCCTGATGGTGATGGGTGTCAGTGCATATCATCAGCTATCGACGGTGCGGGCTGTTATAGCGATACTCCTCCCGGTCGTTCTGCTGATCATCCTCGCAGCACTTGCGTTTATGTTCTTTATGATCGTTCCCGGATCTGTGACAGTGACTGAAGTATTCTGACCACTCTTATTTTTTATAATATACACTACAGATGAGGGAATAGACCAATGCAGCGTATTGAGGACCTCCTAGAACCCCTCCACCAAGGGGTCTGGCAGGTGGTGGTACAAAAAGATGAGGTCGAAAGACTCTCAGGTGCCCAGTGGGTCAGATCCAGGATTAATATTCCGACACCCGGCACCATCGCCAGTTACCGAAACGGCCAGTACCATCTCCATGAGACGGCGACTGAGTACCGGGTTCACCTGGACAGGTATGATCCAAAGAAGCATCCCTTCCTGCATCTGATCGATGATGCGCCCCTCGTCCTGATGATCTTCGATACCGTCGCAGCTCTCGCAACAGATTCAAGAAATGCATTCAAAAGCACCGGATCGATCCTTGAAGAGCAGAGGAAAGCATGGAAGCTGATGATCCTGACAGGACTCTTCCTGATCATCCTTGGCGGATGGATTGCATCTGAACCCTTCATCACATTTGATTCGATAACCCGGTTTATCGTTCCGATCATCCTCATCGGTATATCCATCCCGTTTCTCAGATCCGGAATCGATATTCACCCACTCAGAATAAAATCTACAGGGAGACTTATCCTGGGGATCGGAATTGCTTTCATCGGTCTTTCAGCATTCTTTGAAGAGCCGGACTCGACAGCCGGTATTTTCCTCCTCGTTGTTACCTTCTGGACATTTGCCAGTGCATGGGTCTCTTTTAGATATTCATTCCGGAACAGAAGAGGAAGTCTGCAGGAGGTAATACCCAGGTTTATTATCGGTACCCTCTCCCTTCTGGTTGCAGTTGCAACCCTCTTTGCACCAGATACTGTTGTTATCGCCCTTGTCTTCATCCTCGCCGGAATCGCCATTCTCTTCGGCTGCTATCTCATCCTTGAAGGGATCGCGTTCTGGAGAAGGATGAAGAAACCTCTCCTCAAAAAGTGAGAGTGGGCAATCAGATCGGCTTATAAACACCCCATTTCTCAAGTGCCCGGCTAAGTTCCGGTGCCTTCTTCGCCTTTTCATCGAGAGTGAGGCCATCTTTCCACGCCTCGATCGCCTGGATCGTCGCAGCGGCACCTGCCCGAGTGCCATCAGGATGACCATGGATTCCGCCGGAGACGAGGAGGACGAGGTCTTCACCATATATATCAAGGACATCAGGGACGAGACCTGGATGAAGCCCGCCCGACGAGACGGGGAAGGCGCTTTTGATCCCATGCCAGTCCTGATCAAGGGACATATGCCCCACTCCGGTGACTTTCTTCTCCCTGAGGATATCCGCAAGGATCTTCGCCTCATCTACAGTTCCGACGAGCTTCCCAACCGCCGTCCCTGTATGGATCTGTGAGACGCCGATGAGACGCATTGTTTTTGCAAGGAACTGCATCGAGATGCCATGCCTGGGATCGCGATCGAAGGCGGCATGCATCGCCCTGTGTGCATGGATTGCAAGGCCAAGATCAGAGCAGTAGTCGCGGAGGGTCATCACCGAGGCGGTTCCTGCAACGACGACATCGATCATCGCATAGTTCCACCCGTTCTCAACAAGAAAGTCCGCACGCGACTTCATGACCTCGGTCTCAGCGGTGATGTTGATGAACGCAGACTTCTCCTCTCCAGTCTCCCTCTCAGCCTTCTCCCGCATATCGGCAAGGGCAACAACCCGGTCTTCAAACCGGTTGAAGGTTGTTGAGGTGAGATTTTCATCATCTTTGACACAGTCAAACCCGCCCATCCATGTCTCATATCCGATCTCGGCATGTTCAGCAGCGGAGAAGCCAATCTTCGGTTTTGGGACGGCTCCTGTCATCGGGCGGCCATGGATCCCCATCATATCCCTGATCCCCTCCATCCCGAAGTGAGGGCCTTTGAAATGGCGAAGATACTCCTCAGGTAGCGTAGCATCGATGAGGCGGAGATGATCGACCGCCTTCATCCCAAAGATGTTTCCGGCGATGCCACTGAGGAGCTGGACAACATTCCCCTCCTCCCAGAGGCCTGCCGGGTAAGCGATCCTGAGGTAGTGACCATCAATATCAAACGCTGTCGCCTGGAGATCCCGCATCCGGGGAGGGAGAGAGTGCAGGGTCGTCCAGGTCCCGGTTGAACTTTCAGATGCGATCCGTCCTGCCGCCTCCTTCTCACTGATCCCCTCTGCCGGATCAAATGAGAAGAGACAGACGATATCGTCTCTGGCAGGTGTGTAGGTGAGGTCGACAAACTCATTGTACCAGTCGATTGCCATACCATCTCCTTGGAGCACCCTGATGATAAATACGTCTGCTACCACCAGTCATGCTGATCCGGCGGGCTGATGAGGGAGGGATCATCCGGAGCACCCGGATGATTAATCGCCATCCCGACCCTGACGATCTGAAGGCTGGCATCGGTAATGAGGGGATCTCCACCAGTGAGGAATGCGATTCCGGCGTCATCCGAAAGGAGGAGGGGCATCCGGTCATGGATGGTCGAAACGGGAGGAAGAGCGGGGCAGGTGATGATCAGAAAGGCATCCCCGGTGGAGAGTCCGGCTGCATACAGAAGGGGCAGATCAGGTGATGAGATGTACCAGGGTTCTCTCCGTGACCCAACAGGTTTCCATTCGTAAAAACCGCTCATGGGAACGAGGCATCGACTCCTCCCTCTTGACGGGCTCTCAAAAAGGTGCTCAGCCCGCGCATTGATCTGCCTCGCCCCATCCTCCCTGCGAAGACCGAATATGGCCTCCTCGATCTTTTGATCAGCTGTCACCACCGGGAGGCGGTGTCCGGGTACGCAATTATAACGGGGAGGTAGGACAGGACCTCCAAACCGTTCGGCAAGAAGGCGGGTGCCGATGATCGTATAGCGGGAGCACATGCCAGGCTTTCACCTTACTGAAGAGAGGAATATGGCAAATCGTCGTCTCCACCGCTCATTGCAGATGAGAAAAAAGATTAAATGGTTTTAAAGCAGAGATACCAGTCTTTACACTCGTATCCTTCTTTATCCCGGATCTCGGACTGCTCAACCGTCTTTGGCGCGGGAACCACAACCTTATCACCAGGCTGCCAGTTTGCCGGCGTTGCGACACCATGCGTATCACTCGTCTGGAACGCCTTTAAGAGGCGGACAAGCTCGGGGATATTCCTCCCGTTTGAGAGCGGGTAATAAAGGATACCCCTGATGATCATCGAGGGGTCAATGAAGAAGACTGCCCGAACCGCAGCAGTGCTGCTCTGGTTTGGATGAATCATTCCAAACAATGAGGCGACATGCATATCCAGATCTGCAATCACCGGGAATGGAATCTTCACCCCCATCTTCTCTTTGATGTTTCGCACCCATGCAAGATGAGAGTGGATGCTATCAATCGAGAGACCGACAAGCTGGGCATTGAGCGCCTGGAACTCGTCATCCGCTGCAGCAAGCGCCATAAATTCGGTCGTGCATACCGGGGTAAAGTCAGCAGGATGGGAGAAGAGGACAACCCACTTCTTATCCTTGTAGTCGGATAATTTCATTTCACCATGTGTGGTAACCGCCTCAAAGTCGGGAGCTTCCTCTCCGATCCTCGGCATGGCCGGGGAGCATTCACAGTACATATCCTCACACATCAGTCAAATCACTCCTTCATGATCTCTTCCATGGCACTCTTGCCATAGACATAAGCAGGCATCCCGGAGAGCATAAAAGTCACCCGAAGACCTTCCTCGATCTCCTCTTTTGTAACGCCAAGTTTCTTTGCACCGGCAAGCTGGGCACGAACAGCATGTTCATCCCGGAGAGCGGCGGCGATGGAGATGGCAAGCACCTTCTTGGTCTTTCGATCAAGTGCTCCGTCAGCCCAGATATGCTGGTCAAATTTCATGACCATCTCAAACATATCGGGCTCCTTCTCCATCAATCCACGGAAGAAGACCGGGATTTTTCCGATCTTCTCCTCGAGCAACTGGAGATCCTTCGCCTTCTGATCCATAGTACCGTTCACTCCCTCAGTGCCATTGGCTGGCCGCAGCAGATCAGCTCTCCTCCGCCAACCTCTTTCACTTCGACGACGTTTTCACAGATCTCACAGACGAAGATCTGCCCTTCTTCAGATACATTGACCATTTTCAACACCTCTTTCGATTATTCTCCTGCCTGACGGTGCATTGCTGCACAAAGCACTAAAAAGACGTTAGATGTTAGATCCACCGCGTTTTGGAGGTTGGTTTACATCCTCGGCAGTCTTGATGTCAGGCCTGATATGGGTCATCGGGAAGCACTGGTACTCAGCGCACTCGCAGGTCGGACATTTTCTGAGATCCTCCTCGACTTTGCTCAGGACCATCTCAGCACCGCAGTCGATGCAGACATACTTGCCCGGGTTTGCCTTCGTTCCAGCCTTTGCAATTTCACAACGTTCTTCTGGATTTCCCATTGGTTTTTCACCAGAACGTGGATAGAACCTAAGAATATATAACTATTTTCAATGAGGAACTGAATAAAAGAGAATACCTGCATGAGACATCACTGGACCCGTCAATCGGCTGAAAGGCTTATCTTTGCACAGGTAGAGAAAGGGGGCATGGGATGCAATCTTGTCGCACTCCTTGGAAGCCCCCGCCAGGAGGGAAATACCGCAAAGCTTCTCCAGGAAGCTATCCGGGGAGCAGAGGAGGCCGGCTGTTCAATTGAGGTGATCCATGTTCCGAGGCTTCAGATCAGGCCCTGCATGGAGATCTTTGCATGCAAAACCAAGGCTGAATGCGCAATAAAAGACGATATGGAGACCTATTACACGAAGATACGGGATGCTGACGGCCTGATCGTCGCCACCCCCGTCATGACGATGGGGGTGCCGGGTGCGCTCAAGTCCTTCCTTGATCGGTTCCAGGTCTTCTACATGGCAAAGTATGAGAGGGGCGAACCCCTTGTAACACCAAAAGAGCGAAAGATCCGCAAAATGCTCCTCCTCTCTATTGCGGGGATGAATATACCAAATCTCTTCGCCGGGCTCCTGCAGACGATGCATGCCTTCGGTGAGATCACCGACTGTCCACTCTGGAAGAAGGTTCTTCTGCCGGATATGGACAATGTCAGGGATATCACAACCCGGCCGGAGGTGCTGAAAGAGGCATATGAGAAGGGATATGCCCTTGGTGAGGAGATTGAAAAAGGCAAAATCAGAAGTAGCCCTCTCCATGGAGTGAACAGAACCCCTTCTCAGAGACGATGATGTGATCGATGAGGCGGATTCCAAGGACCTCCCCGGCCTCGGCGAGCTTCTTTGTGACCGCAATATCATCACTGCTTGGTGTCAGGCTCCCGGAGGGATGGTTATGCATCAGGATGATCGAGGCGGCACGGTCAGTGATCGCATCCGCATAGACCTCCCGTGGATGGATCTGGCTCTGATTGAGGATCCCCTTTGTGATGGTCCTGTACCCGATCAGCTCATGGGCTCCATTGAGGGTGATACAGATGACATGCTCCTGCCGCTCACGCCTGATCGACTCGGCATAGGGGAGGGCATCCTCAGGCTGTGTTATTTTTGGCCGGAATGTCGTATCCAGAAATCGCCGCGTCAGCTCGATTGCAGCAAGTATCTGGCAGGCCTTCGCTTCCCCGACGCCCTGAATCTTCAGAAGGTCTTCGCATGTGACCGCGTCCCGTTTCTCCCGGAGACAGGCACTTATCTTCGCTGAGAGGGTGGTGACGTCATGTCCCCGGATCCCCCTGCCGATGATCGCCGCCACCAGTTCATCATCCGAGAGGGTACAGGCCCCCCGTGAGAGAATCCTCTCTCTGGGGCGATCGATCACCGGGGTCTCCCTGATATGGCGTACTTCCGGCCGGAGCTTCATTCTATCTTTGTTTCTTGCCTGCTCCGGTTAAGGATGTCGTTCGGCATCACCAAAACATTTTTCCTGTACCAGGGCTATTGAAGAGGTATGGCAACAGAACAGGATATTATGGAGGCATTTGCCGGCGAATCACAGGCAAACAGGAAGTACGCAATCTTTGCCGAGAAGGCAAAGGAAGACGGGTATGCAAATGTGGCACGCCTCTTCCGTGCAGCCTCCCAGGCCGAGGAGATTCATGCAAGGCGCCTCCTCAGGGTCGCAGGGCTGATCAGAACAACGGCAGAGAACCTGAGTGGGGGTATCGAGGGTGAGACGCATGAGTTCATGACGATGTACCCTGAGTTCATCAAGCGTGCCGGGGAAGAGGGACGGAAGGATGCCGAGATCACCTTCACCCATGCGATGAAGGCTGAGGAAGTGCATGCCGGATTGTATAAGGATGCCCTTGCGGCGGTCACAAAGGGTGATGATATCGTCGTCAAAGATGTCAGACTCTGCCCGGTCTGTGGAAATATTGCCCTTCAGGATCTGCCTGAGAAGTGCCCGATCTGCGGTGTTCCCGGGACAAGCTTCCAAAACGTTGAGTAGAAGCCTGCTCTCACTTTTTTCTCAGCAGATTTTTGCAAACATTCATCTACTATTATACCTACAATTCATTCTGTGACATTCAGGTGGAACTCTGTTGATCGCCTCTCGTTAGGGATCGTCGGGCTGATTGCGTTAATCACCTTCATTGCTTTTTTTCCATTGATGCGTGTCATTGTCCTTGCTCTCTCACTCGCAATTGTCCTCATCCCATACCAGGAGCGGCTTGCGAGGAGAATTTCCCCGGCCCTCTCTGCAATGCTGATAACCTTCGGGGTTGTCTTCACCCTGCTTGTGACGGTGATTCTCACCGGAACCGTCCTCTATCAGAATATGGAGTACCTGATCTCCCTCATCTCAAGTATGATCGATGGCTTTAAGGGAGCTTTTGAGACCGAGTTCTTCCTCTCCATACCGGATCTCGGATTTGAGGATATGATAAATACACTCCTCATAACGGTGCGGGATACAATTTTTGCATATCTCATGGCGGTTCCAAGGATTGGGGTTGAGCTGATCCTCTTCATCGTCTCCCTCTACCTCTTTATTTACAAGGGGCAGGGGATCGGGGATGACATCAGCAAAGGCCTGTATGGACGCTCCCGCGAAAATATCAGCATCATCTGGAAGAGGGTGAGCGACACACTCTACTCGATATATGTTGTTCATTTCTCAATAGCGGTGATAACCTTCTTCCTGGCTCTCCCCTTCTTCTGGCTCCTTGGATATGAGCATATCATCTTCTATTCAGTCCTCTGTGCACTCTTTGCCCTTGTACCATTCCTTGGCCCGTTTATCATCCTTGCATTCCTTGCTCTGTATGCCCTCTCCATCGGGGATATCCGGGCACTTCTTCTCATCCTCTTCATCGGCTACCCGGTGCTCAGCGTGGCAACCGATCTCTATCTGAGGCCGGTACTGATGGGCAAAAGGGTGGAAATAAACCCGGTCGTCATCTTCATCGGCTTCTTCGGAGGGATGTCGGTGATGGGTATTGTCGGGTTCATCCTCGGTCCCCTCCTCCTCTCGCTGATCATCGGGGGATACCAGATCGTCATCAGGGAGCTCCAGACCGCGGCAGGCCAGGCCGAAGCTCCCAAAGCATAATATGATCTCATATCCATTTTGAGGTATGAGCGACATAATCGTCTATTCTACCGAGCGTTGTCCATATTGCGCGATGGTGAAGGCGTACCTCAACAAGAAGAATATCTCCTACAGCGTTATTGATGTCGGGAGACCGGAGAATATCAACGATGCAAAGGAGATGATCCGGATCTCCGGCCAGCGGGGAGTACCCGTGACGGTCATTGACGGGGAGGTGATCATCGGTTTTGATACTGCACGTTTCAATGAGATCTTCGGGATTGAGGATGCCGGGGGAGCATATGATCTGGTCATCATCGGTGCAGGACCGGCCGGGCTGACCGCAGCGGTCTACGCAGCCCGGAAGCTCCTCTCAACACTGGTGATCTCGGAGAATATCGGTGGTCAGTCGAATGAGAGCTGGGCGATTGAGAACTATATGGGGTACCTGATGATCACCGGATCGGATCTGATGGCAAAGTTCGAAGAGCAGGTGCATACCCAGAGTGTCAATCTGGAACTTGATCGTGTCTCCCGCATCGAAGCGGTGGGTGATGGACGCTTTCATATCAGAACCGAATCAGATCAGGCCTTCATCGCCCGGAGTGTCATCATCGCCTCCGGGAAGCATCCCCGGATGCTCGGGGTTGAAGGGGAAGAGAAGTTCCTTGGAAAAGGTCTCTCGATCTGCTCGACCTGTGACGGGCCCCTGTACCGGAATAAGACGGTTGTGATCGTCGGTGGTGGAAACTCTGCCGTCCAGACCACCATCGAGATGGCAAAGATTGCAAAGGACGTTCATCTCATCGTCAGGAGCAGTATCCGCGCCGATGAGGTCTTTGAGCGGCAGCTTGAGGATCTGGAGAATCTCAGTATCCATACCGGGTATGATGTCGCCAGAATCGGTGGTGACAAATTCGTCCGTTCGGTTGTGATCAGAAACAGGGAGAGCGGAGAGGAGAAGACACTCCCTGCGGACGGAGTCTTCATCGAGATCGGTCTGATTCCCAATACAGGATTTTTAAACGGATTCCTCGAGATGAATGACCAGGGTGAGATCGTCGTCGATCCAAACTGCCATACGACGGTCCCCGGGATCTTTGCAGCAGGAGATGTGACCGCGATCAAAGGGAAGCAGATCATCATCGCAGCGGGGGAGGGGGCAAAAGCGGCTCTCGAAGCGCATGAATACCTGATGACAAAGGAGTAGCCCCGCCCCGGCAATAAAGTGAATACTATATACATAGAATTGTATACAATAGAGTTATGCCAGGAGACGGAGAGAGACAGAGAGGAGANGCAATTGCCTATGATAGTGTACACCTCAATGGGCAGGGTGTCATCCTCCAGACCGGTGCTCTCCTCACCCGTCTGCTGGATATACCGGAGAAGNAACTGCAGGGGAGAGCCCTCNCAGAGTTCATCACCCCTGATGATCGTGATCGCTGCCGGTATGCAATCAATATGGCATTTCTCGGGATGCCGGGGAGGGTCGGTTGTACCATCGAGAACGCTGANGGAAAGCGGCATCATATCCGATGCCTCTTCCAGCAGGTTGCCGGAGGGGTCGAAGGGGAGCTTCTCGTCGTTGATGGCAACTCGATGGCAACCCCTGACAGGGTCAGCCAGCGGTATAGCGCGCTCATCCATGCCCTTCCAGGATACATCTTCGTCCTCGATGCAAAAGGAAGGTTCTCCGAGATGCATCCCCCTGAATCCGGAGAGCTGGTCTTCCCCCCGGATTTTGCCCTCCGCAAGCATATCCATGATCTCTTTCCACCACCGATCGCTGAAGCAACGATGGCGGCGATTGGCGCAGCACGGCGGGGAGAGATTGCAGAATTTTCATACACCCTTATGATTAACGGCGAGGAGAGGTTTTTCGAAGCGCAGGGGGCTGCATCAGGAGAGGATGAGGTCGTCTTCATCGTCATCGACCGGACCACTGAACGCCAGCTTGAGCAGCATCTCCGCCAGCATCTCCGGGCAGAGAGGATCCTGACAACGATAACCGACCGGATTATGCGATCCGGATCATTCTCACCGGTTGCCGATGACGTCCTCTCCCTCATCGGAACCATGATGGAAGCGGAGCGTGTCAGCCTCGTCATCATCACAGATGAGGGGGTGATGCGACGCCTCCATGGCTGGGATGCACCCGATATATCTCCGCTCCCGCAACATGAGGATAATCTTCCGCTTACCGCCTTCCCCTGGTGGACAAGCCAGATCTCTATCGGAAAAGTTGTAACGATCCCGGATCCCGATCTCCTCCCTGAGAGTGCTTCGGCTGAACGGATGCATCTTGAAAAGGTCGGGGCACGATCGCTCATCGCTTTCCCGATCAGTTCACCCTCCGGAATCTGCGGGTTTATCGAAGTTTACAATCCGGCAGATCCCTTGTTATGGAGGGAGGAGGAGAGCAGGCTGCTCAGAATTGCCGGAGAGATCATCGGATTGACACTCGCACGGGAAAAAAGATTCATACAGTAAAAAAGATCAATCCCCGCCCTTCTTCTGATCCTTCTTTCTATACCCCTCAAGCATCAGGGATGCGAGGTTCTTCACCGGTGTATCGGTCTGCTCCTGGA
>SL_3KL_010_SEDDRAFT_10005133_pt1 | contig 11796 bp, 7 predicted proteins | sample SodLakKL_010_SED_2_FD_10381 | JGI IMG/M metagenome (IMG submission 10381)
TTTTCTGAAGTCATCCGGATCAAACCCGTTGCTGATCACATCCACCGGCTTTTGGGCAATTTCTTCCAGGCCTATGGCGCATCCCCGGCTTACGGTGATTATGCTGTCGGCTGCTTGCAATACCTGCTTTTCCAGCTTCCTGTGCTTTTTGTCTGCCATGCCGGTCAGCATGAGCTTGTCATAAAAGTCTATCTGTGTCCAGGGATCGCGAAAGTCGGCCAACCAGGGCAATCCTGTCTGTTTTTTCAGTTCCAGTGCGATCATGTGCATGCTGTGTGGTGGGCCAGTCGAGACGATGGCATCTACGGGGTTTTCCTTGAGCCACTGGGCGAGAAATGTAACCGACGGTCTGATCCAGTATTTTCGCGCATCAGGAATAAAAAAATTGCCGCGGATCCAGGCCGCTGCTTTATCAGCCCGGCCCGGTTTGCGCCCTTCACTTAAAAAGCCGGACTGTATCTTCTCTTCCTTGCGTCGCCCGGTGAGTGCCTTGTAAATCCCATAAGGCTCCCTGATCGGACGTCTGATGATGGTCATGCCCTCTGGTATGTCTTCTTCCAACGTATGATCCGTGCCCTGTGCCTCGGGATTTTCAGGCGTATACACCACAGGCTCCCAGCCGTAATCCCGCAAGTACTTGCTGAACTTCAGCCAGCGAAACACCCCCGCTCCTGTGCCCGGTGGCCAGTAGTAGGTGATGATCAGGACACGTTTTTTTTCAGTCATAATGAAAGAAGGTGTAAAGGTTAATTTGCTAATTAGCACATTATCTTACTTTCGTTCACGTATTATCCTGCGCCACTGGATCACGGCGTAGGCGATGATGCCTGACGCCAGGATAATGCTGAAGATCAAAGCGATATACTGTCCCGCATAATAGGGCCGGGGTTTAAAGTTGAACTCGATAGTATTATCGCCCGGGGGTAGCACCATAGCACGCAGGATATAGTTTGCCCTGAAATGCTCGGTTGCGTCTCCGTTGATGGTGACCTGCCAGCCATCGGGGTAGTATATTTCACTGAATATGGCCAGCTGCTGTGCATTGCTGCTGTATTCATATTTCAGCCTGTTGGGCTGATAATCCACCAGTTCGATATGTGCGCCGGGATCATGCCCGATAGTTGCTTCTTCCAGGTATCCGGTAAAGCGCTGATCGATCACAGCCGTTTCTTCCGGGGCAAGTTCATCAAGGGCCATCAACTCCTCATCGGCGTTGGGTACCCATTCATAATCCCTGACGAACCAGGCATTGCCCATGGCGTTTGGGTTTCTAACGGGTGGTGTTTGCGGATGATGCAGGATGTAGCGAGTGTTGAGCATGTTAAGCACGGTAGTATTGCGCAGGTGTTGTTCTATTTCACCCTGGCTGACGCCCTGGTTAAGGAGCTGTTGCAGGGTTTGCATTTCCTGGCTGATGTGAAAGTCGATAAGGTCCTGGTAGCGTTGCAGTTTTGCGCCATGGTATCCTCCGATGGAATGATGGTAATAGGATGTACGGGCGCTGTTAAAGGTACTTTCTGTGATGTCCAGCACTCTGAATATGTCCTCATCTTCAAGTATATGTTGATCTGCCGGGCGAATCGGAAAAGGTCTTTCCACTCTGCGTTTTGGTTCAAAGTCCTCATCATTGAGATAGCGTCTGTTGATGGGCCACATGTCTATAGTAACAAGTATGATTATCAGGGCCACGAATAGTCCTTTCCCTATTTTGTTATATGCAAAAAGCAGCGTAACCATGGCCGCGGCGGCTGCAAAAAAGAAGCTTCGTATGGCATCAGATCTGAAAATACTGATCCGTGCCAGTTCCAGGTTTTGCACGTATTCATTGATCTGTGCCGACATGGAGGGGTCCTGGGCGGCCATGCCGGCAAACTGTTCCGCTTCCATTTCGCTGACAAAAGAGAAGAAGAGCCGGGGTGCAAGATAAAATAAAAGGGCAAGGCCAGCCGTGAGGCTTGTTGCGGTTATGAATGCTTTGCTTCTGAAAGACAAGCTGCCGGGGTTCTGATATAGTTTGTATACACCCAGGAATGCCAGTGCCGGGATACACAGCTCCGCGATCACCAGGGTCATGGATACGGCCCTGAACTTGTTATAGCCGGGCACATAATCGATAAAAAAGTCGGTAAGGGGCATAAAGTTTTTACCCCAGGCAAGCATGATCGACAAGATGGTTGCTGCGAGCAGGGTCCATTTCAGAGGCCCTTTCACATAAAAGAGGGCGAGGATAAAGAAGAACAGAACCACAGCACCTACATAGACCGGTCCGGAGGTAAAGGGCTGGTCGCCCCAGTAGTGGTTGGCCTGTGCCACGGCTTGCTGGTAGCGTGAATCCACTTCTTCCATGGCAGCTTCGTTCGTGCCAAGCTGCCCCGTAGCACCTCCCTTGGCATGGGGCACCAAAAGAGTGAATGTCTCACCAATGCCATAACTCCATGCCGTGATATAGTCACGGTCGAGGCCACTGTTTACCGGCTCGTCGCGGATGGTGAGTTCCGTGCCGCCCCGCATGGTCTCTGAAGCGTATGAATAGGTGCCCCAGAAATTACCAATGTTGATCCCTACAGCAATGATCAATCCGATCAAAAGCACTCCCAGCTTTTTCAGGAAATCAGGCAGCAGCTTCTGCTTATAATGTTCTATTAACAGGAACAGTCCATAAAAAGCTACAATGAATCCCAGGTAATAGGTCATCTGGTAGTGGTTGGCGTACAGCTGCAATCCCATGAAGATGGCAAACAACAGTCCTCCCGCCCATAGTCTTCCACTGAATGTATAAATGACAGATCCCAGCACGGGAGCCATATATCCGATGGCCACCGCTTTTGAATTATGGCCGGCTTCTATGATAATGAAATGATAGGATGAGAATGCAAAGCCTACAGCTCCGGCCAGGGCGATCCAGGGGTTTATCTTTAGCATCAGCAGGAAGATAAAAAAGCCGGCAAAATACAGGAATATCATATCCGCCGGGCGTGGCAACCAGAGTGTCATCACGTCATGAAAGAAATCCGCTATGTTGTTAGCCCATTGAACGGATACCTGGAAGGCTGGCATGCCACCAAACATGCTGTTGGTCCACAAGGGTTCTTCGCCGGTTTTCTCCCGGTGTTCCTGTATTTCCTGGGCCATGCCCTGCCAGTTTACAATGTCAGGCTGCAATAGTCTCTGTCCTTCAAGTACAGGGCTTACATACACTATGCTCAGCAACAAGAATATAATGATGGCAACCAGGTAAGGACTCATTGACCTGAGATGGAAATCTTTTAAAACCGCTTTTATGTTTTCCATGAGATTAGATATGAGGTTTTATGGCAGGTTTGATTTTTCTTGGTTTGAGTGGCGTGCATCAGGTAAATTTTGATGTGACAGTTGATGCCTTGCAGCGAAGCGGAACTTAATCATCGATTTCTTCATAATCAACGTATTCGCCCAGCTGATCTGTATCCAGCTTTCTCTCTTTTTGACTTTCCTTGTATTTCTTGTGTTGTGCCTTGCGTTTTTCTTCTGCTTCAGCTGCCCACTGGTTGTCACGATAAAATCTTTTTTTTGCCCTTTTAAGATACCAGCGGGCTATCCAGGGCACCACAAATGTTATTATGATTCTGAAAACAAGGTATATAAGTATAAATGTAGCAATGACCCTGAGCATGGTTGGATGGCCTTTTTACTGTGAATGACAAAAGTAAGAAAAATGTGGCTGATGACATTCGTGTTGAATAGTGTACTTTTGCAGTGATGGATTTACCTGAAAATTTTTTACCCGTTACGCGTGAAGAGCTGGAACAGCTTGGCTGGGATCAACCGGATATTATTCTTGTGACGGGTGACGCTTATGTGGACCATCCTGCTTTTGGTACGGCTGTGATGGCCCGTGTGGCTGAACACCATGGCATGCGCGTGGCTGTGCTGCCTCAGCCCAACTGGCGTGATGACCTGCGCGACTTTAAAAAGCTGGGTGCGCCGAAATATTTCTTCGGGGTCACAGCAGGCGCCATGGACTCCATGGTCAACCATTATACACCGCGTCGCAGGAAACGCAGTGATGATGCCTATACTCCGGGTGGAAGATCCGGTTACCGGCCAGACATGCCTTCCATTGTTTACACCCAGATCCTGAAGAAGCTTTTTCCTGACGTGCCTGTTGTTTTGGGTGGTGTAGAAGCCAGCATGCGGCGCTTTACTCATTACGATTACTGGCAGGACAAAGTCAGGCCTTCTGTGCTGATCGAAAGCGGTGCTGACATGATGATATATGGGATGGGAGAACAGCCTTTTGTGCGGATTATCCAGCTTTTACAAAAAGGTGTTCCATTCAGGTCACTGCATAATATCCTGCAAACAGCCTTTGTTGCGGATGCCGGTGCCAGCCTTCCGCCACTTAAAGGCTTTGAAGACATCTTATTACCTTCCCACGAAAGTTGTTTACAGAACAAAAAGGTTTTTGCAGAGGCCTTTCGGCTTAGTGAAGAGGCTTCTGATTCGTGGCAGCCAGAGAGGCTGATTCAGCCCGGACCGGGTAAAAATGTGGTGGTCAATCCTCCTTTCCCGCCGGCAGATCAGAAAACGGCTGATATGCCTTACGACTTGCCCTACACCCGGCTTCCTCATCCCAGGTACAGAAAAAAACCGCCCATTCCGGCATATGAAATGATTCGCTTTTCGGTGACTCTGCACCGGGGCTGTTTCGGGGGCTGCAGTTTTTGTGCCATTGCGGCTCACCAGGGCAAATTTGTGGTTAGCCGTTCGGAGCAATCTATTCTGAATGAGCTGGAACTGGTTACAAAGACTCCCGGCTTTAAGGGTCATATTACTGACCTCGGCGGTCCAACTGCCAATATGTACAGGATGGGGGGCAGGGATATGGCGCAATGCAAGAAATGTCGCCGCCCTTCCTGTTTGTATCCTGCCATATGTAAAAATCTGGATTATGACCACCATCCCCTGCTTCGCGTGTATGAAAAAGCCGGGCAGGTGCCGGGCGTCAAAAAGGTGACCGTGGGAAGTGGCATAAGACATGATATGCTTGTGGGAAGGTCTCCTGACGAAGATGCACGTCTTGGCCTGGATGCCTATACTAAACGTTTGTTGCGTCATCATGTTTCGGGCAGGCTCAAACTGGCACCCGAGCATACTGAGGCTGGTGTGCTCAAAGCGATGAGAAAGCCTTCATTTAAAACCTTTGAGCTATTTTACTCCCGGTTTAAAAAAGTATGTCGTGACGAGGACTTGCCCTGGCAGATGGTGCCCTATTTTATTTCCGGTCATCCGGGAAGTCATGAAAAGGATATGCTTGCCCTGGCCAGGGTATTGAACAAGCTTGGATTAAAGGCTGAGCAGGTTCAGGAGTTTACGCCTACCCCTATGACCCTGGCGACCACCATGTATTATACCGGTATTGATCCTTATTCCGGGAAGCAAGTCTTTGTTGCCACGACCGACCGTCAGAAGAAGCAGCAGAAATCCTATTTTTTCCCGCATCAGCATAAAAGAAAATAAGGACACGCTGTTAAGGCTTGATTAATCTCAGGCGTATTGCGCTCAAATAAAAAGGCCGATTCATTCATTTGAACCGGCCTTTTCTGGTAAAAACCTATTTACTTAACCAAAACCTACTTATGAGACTTTTCTGAGGAAACGGACAACTTTTTTCTTCCTTTGGCCCTGCGTGCAGCCAAAACTTGTTTTCCGCTTTTCGATTCACTGCGCTTTCTAAAGCCGTGTTTACTCTTTCTGCTTCTGACCGAAGGTTGAAATGTCCTTTTCATTATTCTTTGCTTTTAAGACGTTAACAATGCCAATTAATGTGGCTGCCTTTTGATTTTTTCAGGCTGCAAAGATAGGCAAAGATTTTTAAATACCAAGCAAATAATGAAACTTTTATGTATTTATTCTAACCTGAATACCTTGGTCCGGCTAAGTGTACCGTCGATATACACTTCAATGCGATAAGGGCCGGCTTGCAGGCGATCTTCATGTATGATATCAAACTCCAGCATGACGGGTTCATGAGCATATTCAATTTCCCGCATTTCTGTGTACTCCTGCTCACGAAGCTCTGTGCCTTCCTCCATTACTTCGGCGGCATGAAATGTGTCAGCTGCGGGGTTCATCAGTTCATCATTTGGGTTATACATGAGCAAGTGTATGTTTTTTGTTCCTGGCTCAGTAAAAATGCTGCCATCGACCTCGAAGGTGATCATGGTTTGATCTGTACGGCGTGCCCTGGATACGTTGTAGCGGTCGGCGCAAAGCCAGCGATCCCACTTGGTGAGTGCGGTAATGTTGTAGGCATTCATAATAGCAGCTTCCCTGGTTTCTTCCTCTAATTGTTCATATGCTGCCGCCAGTGCATCCATTTCCTGCTCCATGTTGTAGTAATCCTCTGTAAGTTCTTCCAGTTCTAAGGTCAGATTTTCCTTCAGACTGGCAAGCTCATCGTTCAGCTCCTTCTGCTCTTCGAGGTCATCAGCCGAGGCAGAGACTCTGCGCCTTAGCTGTGCGATGCGGGCATCTTTCTCTGCTATTGCCTGTTGGTGCTCTTCGGCCAAAAGCTCAAGCTGCTCATTGCGTTCTTCAATGATCCCATCTTTCACTTCGATGGATTCATTCAACACGGTTTTTTCCGTTTGCAATGTTTCTTTTTCACTAATGAGCTCCTTCTTTTCATCTTCCAGACGTCCTGATCTCGACATGTAGATAATGTTGCCGATGATTGACAACAACAATATAGCTGCTACCACGATAAGTCCGATTTGCAGACTGTTTGATCCTTTTTCTGTTTTCGATCCTTTTTCTGTTTCTGCGTTCATGGGTGTTAGTTTTTTGGTGATGATTTATGCAAATTAATAAAATTCCAAACTAAATACAAGCATAGCCAGCATTTTTGTTAATTATTTTGCCGGAATACTACCTAATGTTTCTACGAGAAAATCATAAAACAGTTTCACTGTGGTGGTATTTACCATTTCGTCTGGTGAGTGGGGGTTTCTGATGGTGGGTCCAAAAGAGATCATATCCAGGTTTGGATATTTACCACCGAGGATGCCACATTCGAGGCCGGCGTGGATTACTTTCTGTTCTGGTGTTTTGCCATAGAGCTTTTCGTAAACATCCGACATGGTTTTCAGGATAGGTGAATCCACGTTGGGTTTCCAGCCCGGGTAGTTGCCGCTTTGTTCCACATCAGCTCCGCCCATTTCAAAAACGGAGCGCATCATGTTCGACAGATCTTCCTTAGCTGAGTCCACGCTGCTCCTTTGAAGGGTTGCTGCCTCTACCTTGCCGTTTCCTGACTTTAATACTGCCAGGTTTGTGCTTGTTTCCACCACGTCAGGCATATCGCTGATCATACGAATGACTCCGTTGGGGCATCCATAAACGGCATTCAGGATGTTATTCGTGGATTGCATATCCATGACTTTATCAGGGGTTTCGGTGTTTTTAACCTCCAGCACCACGCCCGGGTCAACTTTTCCCAGTTCATTTTTCCAGTCAGCGATCATCCCTTGAGCGATCTCTTCAAAAGCACCGGCATTATCTTTTGGGACAGTAATCAAGGCACTGGCTTCGCGTGGGATGGCATTCCTCAGGCTTCCACCGTCTACAGATGCCAGTCTGAGGCTTAAGTCACGATGAGCTTTCCATAACAGGCGGTTGAGGAGCTTGATCGCATTGCCACGACCAAGGTGTATGTCCAGGCCGGAGTGCCCTCCTTTCAAACCTTTCACGTCTATTTTGTAAGCCTGCTGATTGTCCGGTGTTTTTTCCTCTTTGTAAGAGAAATAAGCGTTGGTGTCAATGCCGCCGGCACAGCCGATGTAAAGCTCTCCCTCATCCTCAGAATCCATATTGATCAGGATGTCGCCTTTTAGAAAGCCGGGTTCAAGGGCAAACGCTCCTGTCATGCCGGTTTCTTCGTCAACGGTAAACAGTGCTTCAATGGGTCCGTGTTGTATGTCTTTTGTTTCAAGGACTGCCAGGGCTGCAGCGACACCAATCCCATTATCTGCACCTAATGTGGTGCCTTTTGCCTTCACCCATTCACCCTCAATATAGGGTTCAATGGGGTCTTTCTCAAAATCATGCGCTGTATCATTATTTTTCTGAGGTACCATGTCAAGATGACCCTGTAGGACCACGGTCTTTTTGTCGGCCATTCCAGGAGTGGCAGGCTTCCGGATTACCACATTGCCCACCTTGTCGGTCTTTGTTTCAAGGTCAAGCCCTTTACCCACATTTATTATGTATTCAACTATTTCTTCTTCTTTCTTAGAAGGGTGTGGAATGGCACATATTTCCTCAAAATATTTCCACAAGACCTTAGGCTCCAATTGGTTTAGTACCTGCTTCGTCATCGTCATTTAGTTTAATGTGTAACATGCTGTTGATTGTCAGCAAATATAACATTTTACAACAAAAAAACCGCAAAGGTTTGGCTTTGCGGTCATGAGATTAACAAATATTTTTATTTAGACTGAAAGCTATACTTTAATAATCTGATCCGTATGTTCTTTTGTTTTCACTTTGTCAATTATTTCTTCAATTTTGCCATCCTCATCTATAACGAAAGTGGTTCGTTTGATGCCTAAAAACTCTTTTCCCATGAATTTTTTTGGCCCCCACACGTCGTACGCCTTCAGAATCTCTTTGTCGGTGTCTGAAATGAGTGGGAATGGCAGGTTGTTCTTTTCTATGAATTTCTTGTGTGACTTTTCGCTGTCAGCACTTACCCCTAACACTTTATAGCCGTTTTTGAGCAGGAAATCATAGTTGTCGCGCAAGTTGCAGGCCTGGGAGGTGCAACCCGGGGTACTGTCTTTCGGATAAAAGTACAACACCAGTTTGTGGCCTTTGAAATCATCCAGTGATATCAGGTTGCCATCCTGGTCTTTTCCTTTAAAATCGGGGGCTTTATCGCCTTCTTTAAGTTTTGTCATGGTTGAAGTTTTTAAGAATTGTTACTGGATTCAATAATCACGTAACGTGGTGTAATTGTGCTTTGTTCAATGGGTCAGCTGGTTATTTGGCCTACTCTTTGATACACCTAACGGAATAGCCTTCCTCTTTGTACTCGAATCCTGAATAGAACCACCCTCCGCTGTTCCAAAGTCTGCGCCAGCGGCCCATGGCAAAGCTCAGCTCCGTTGAAGTCCAGAAATATCCGTGTTCGCCAATGCCGGTGAAGGTGCCGTATTCGTTGCGGTAACCTGCGGGCAGTGCATTAAAGCCAAACTCATCTGTACCGTAATGATCGTTGTCGGCTTCCCACCGGGGGTGTTCTTCCGTGTCGCAGTCTCCGCCCAGCGGAGAGTTTATCTGCCTGCATGATTTCAGGTAGTTGCCTGCCACCGATTCATCTTTGTCCGGGTGTTCATCTTGTTTGTTGCCGCCCCAGTAGGCCACATACATGGCGAGCCCGTCGTAGTCATCGGCAGTGCCCACACGCCATCCTTCGGGGCAGAGGNCNTTNTCGTTNTCGATGGTCATGAAATTATACAGCTTNCCANAAGATNTCCACCATNTCTGACNCTGAATCTATGCCCGNCACATTATNGTGGGGGTAAACGGCATACGCACCATCCTCCGTGTTTGCCCAGTCGGTATCTGAAAGGCCGGTTGGAATATCTGTACCGTCCCGGTAGCGAGTGGTCCGCAGGTTTTCTGCCATCCACAGCTGGTTGCCTATCATCACCGTCTCGTATTCGTTACCGTCGATGTCGGTAACAGAATCGGGGATGTCGTCGCAGGGAGGGTCTGCCCAATGGGGCTCACCCGCGCTTACAGTAAGCACCTGCTCTTCTTCCCCGATGGTGAGCGACTGCCAGTTCTCGCCGGTATACCAGGCCAGGTCACCGGCTTCGGGGGCCTCAATATCAATGTACTGATCCAGGTCAGGGGTATTCTCCAGGTCATCGTAGTCGCCGCTGAAACTGTCTGCAGAAGTTTGGCTGTGAAGGGCATAGGGTACACTCAGGAGCTGGGTTACTCCCATCACTTCATCATTAAGTAAGATCATGACATAGTATTCATCCGACTCCCAGTGGATATCTTCCAGTGAGGTAACAGATCCGATTTGGAGGTTTACCATGCCAAAGTCATTGGTTTCTGTATGATGCATTTCGGTGAAAACGGTTTCACCCTCCATGCTGCCTTGCACAATGGCTACCTCAATAGTAACTTCTTCATTGGTAATCACTGAGCCAGCATCATCCCGCACCACAGCCTGGTAATTGAATTGCTGTGGCGGCTGCGCCTGTATGGCTGCAATAAGAAAAAAGGTCATGCAAAAAAAGACTACATTCCGGTAATTAAACATAACAAGTGTATAAAAGGTTAATAATGATGGGTTGCACTTTTATACAAATAAACGGAATATGAATTAGAGTGGCAAGTATTTGCGAAGATTGATCGGGAGTTTGAGTCTGAAAAAACAGGGAAGGCGCCATTAAGCGCCTTCCCTGAAAACCAAACTTACTATGAAAGATATTAACGGCTCACTTGCACGCGATGCGTGATCACTCCCTTCTCCGTGGTGAGCTGGATGAAGTACACGCCGGTGTCAAAGCTGCTTACGTTGAGTTCGTGACGCTGATCACCTACAGCCGTGCTGTATACCACCTGTCCGAGCATGTCAATCATGCGGATCTCGGTGATGGTGGCATCGGCTTCAATATACAGGGTGCTGCGAGCCGGGTTCGGATAGATGTTCAGGCTCACGGGCTCGGTATCGATAACCGACACTTCGTCGTCGGTAAATCCGAAGTGGTCATGTACTTCCATCTCGCCGGTGACCTCTACCATGCGGTCGTCGCCGCCTTCCCATTCGCCGCCTTCCCAGCCGTCGCCGATCAGGTTGGAGAAGTACTTGTACTCATAGGTGCCCGCCTCCAGGTGAAGCGTGATAGCGTAGGTCATCGGATCGTCGTCGATCCAGTCAAGTACCATGTCTTCGTGGGCAGGATCCGGTTCGGTCCAGCCAAACATCTCGCCGGTCATCATGATGTGGTGCATTTCCGGGTCGAAGCCTACCAGCACACCGTGCTCGATGGCCAGGCTCAGGTCCACGAGGAAGGTGACAGCGAAGGTCTCCACCTCTTCTTCCACGAGGGTTACCTCTACAGTTACATCGGCATCCACGGTCACATCACCCTCTGCGGTATGGTAGCCATCCTTTTCGACCATGTAATCGTAGGTGCCCTCTTCCACGTCTTCAATCACGTAGTGTCCGGCATCGTAGGTGTGCCCGTCGAAAGTGACGATGGCATCTTCAATGGTGTGGCCGTCTTCATCGATCACGTCGAAAGTCACGGTGTACATGTCGGGATCCGGATCGTGATCTTCGATTGTAAAGTCGATGGTATGAATCTCAGAAGATCCTGTAGTGTAAACCGATTGCACGCCGGCGGTGTGGTCACCTCCGGGCAGGTCGGTAAACAGGTATTCGTTCTCTTCGATCTCTTCGGCTACCAGGTCGTCGTTTAAGAAGACGTTGAAGCCGAGGAAGGCTTTCTGGCCAGCGGGGTTGAACGGGTTGCCGGCATCCACGGGCTTGTCCATCGGGATCAGCTCCGGTGCGGGGCCNGCGGCCATGGGCAGNTCCTGCTTGCCAAAGTCGATGTCGCCCTGGTTGGCGCCATAAGCGCGCAGCAGGAAGTTTACCTCGAAGTCCCATTCACTGATATCGGTGAAGGCAGAGGTCGGGTCGGTGATGTCAAACACGCCAAACTGGGTGCCGGGCACAAAGTCCCAGGGCTCACCTACGCCGTCGTCCACGGCCAGGCCGAGGAAGCCGTC
>SL_3KL_010_SEDDRAFT_10005134_pt1 | contig 11796 bp, 11 predicted proteins | sample SodLakKL_010_SED_2_FD_10381 | JGI IMG/M metagenome (IMG submission 10381)
AATAAGCTTTTCTATATTATATACTAAAACTACTACATTAGTATATAATAGCGCAAAACTTATTCTACCCTATTTTCATTTAAAGATCAACTTTGACTTTCTTGCACATCTATCTTATTATTTATATATCTATATATTATCCAATTGTTGCTTTTTCGTCACGACCTGCCCGTTAATTCATAATCACTCAGATAGGAGCTAGTCAAAGTGTCGGACAACATTGTTACCATTAACTACCGCCAATGCCAGCCTGAGCAGTGCAATAAAGGCAGCTGCCTGGCTGCCGCTGCCTGTCCATTGAAAATAATTGGCCAGGAAGAGCCTTTTGACTACCCCATGGCCAAACCTTCGCCCTGCAGGGGCTGCGCCAGCTGTGCCACCGCCTGCCCCTTTAAGGCCATAACCATAAAATAAAACAAGTCCCCTTGACTTGTTAGTTTACCCAGGGCAGGTTATCAAGATCAACATTACCCCCGGAAATGATCAGACCAACTTTTTTACCGGCTGTTAGCTGCTGCCTACCGATTAAAGCTGCCAGGGCTACTGCTGAAGAAGGTTCAATGATAATTTTCATCCTCTGCCAAACCAGCCTCATCGCCTCAATAGTCTTGTAATCACTTACGGTAATAATCTCTTTAACATACTGCTGAATAATGGGAAATGTTAAGCTGCCCAGGGATGTGCGTAAACCATCAGCAATAGTATCCGGTTTTTCCATTGGAATAATTCTTCCCGCCTGCATAGAAAGAAAAGCATCATCTGCTCCTGCAGGCTCTGCACCTAAGATAACAACAGCCGGATCAAGCGCTGCCGCTGTAAGGGCAGTGCCACTGAGCAAACCTCCACCACCTACCGGTGCAATTAGCATATCAAGATCTGGCACTTCTTCCAGTAGTTCCAGTGCTGCAGTCGCCTGCCCGGCAATTACCCGGTAATCGTTGTAGGGGTGAATAAAGGCAGCACCAGTCCTTTGCACTACCTCTGTCAGCGCTTCTTCACGGGCTTTTTGGGTGGATTCACAATATATTATTTCTGCACCATAACCTTTTACCGCCGCTTTTTTAACTGGGGATGCGTTATCCGGCATAACTACAAAAGCTTTTATACCCCTGCACCCGGCAGCATAAGCAAGCGCTGCCGCGTGATTGCCGGATGAATGCGTGGCCACACCCTTTGCTGCTTCCCGGTCACTTAAACTGAATACAGCATTTGCCGCTCCGCGGGCTTTGAAGGCGCCTACTTTTTGCAGGTTTTCACACTTAAAAAACACTTTGCACTGGCAAATATGATCTATACTTCCGGCAGTCATAACTGCCGTCCTGTGCGTTATCGCTTCAATTCTTTTTAAAGCTTCCCTGATTTGATCTATGGTTGGTTTCTGCTGCACTGTTGAATCACCCCTAAAAATCAAATATTTTAGTGCGCCGGGCGCAGGTAATCAATCCTGGAGAGCATCACTGCCTATAGGTGTTGCCGTTTATTTGTGCTGGCTTCTTCCGGCGCTGTTTTTTATCTTCATACATGGCGGCATCAGCTTTACTATAGGCCTCTTCCAGGCGTTGCTCGCCAGATTCACTGACTGCTAAACCGATCGATATGCTTAAAGGCGGACCAGAGGTTTTTTGCCGGTTGTATTCTTCAATTTGATGACGTATTCCATCAGCTATTCTCTGGCCTACCTCCCGCGTGGTGTTAGGCAAAACAATAGCAAATTCATCTCCGCCGACCCGGGCCAGGATGTCTGAAGTACGCAGGGCGCTTTTTAAGAGTTCCGCCCCGGTTTTCAGGTATTTGTCACCCTCGCTGTGGGACAGAGTGTCGTTAATCAGCTTCAGTCCATCGAGATCGGCTGAAATAACTGCAATCGGATGCTCGCGTGAATTATCCAATCTTTTTATCTCATTTTCATAATAGCGCCGGTTGTAGAGACCGGTTAGTTGGTCGTGAAAGCTAATATATTGCAGTTTATCCTCGTGACCCTTTCGTTCCGTAATATCACGGACAATCGAGACCACTTCGGTTGTACCGATCGTCGCCAGGCGGGCCGCAAAATATGCAGGCCTATATGACTTAACCTTTGTTTATATTACAGGGTTACCTTAACATTTATCAGAATATTTTGCAATAATGCTTCGGGCAAAACTTCGAGGATTAAAGAGTTAAATATATCTTTAGATAGTTTAATTTGACATCAATTTTTCGGCTGTCTCATACTCAACAAATTCCAATAATCTGCCCTTTTCAATTTCGTTACTTTGTAAATATCTTTTTGCAACTTTTTTTAAAGGTGTTACAATACCGTCAGAAAAGAGGGACAGTTATGAACTTTGCCTATAATGTAACCGTCCATTTTATAAAAGAGGGTTTTAACATAACACCAGGGCAAATATGCCTAGCGCTCTGGGTTAGAGTTTACGAAAAAGGTTTTTTAAGCAGGGGGTTTTAAATAATGTCCGATCAGGATAAAAAGAATGAACACACAGCCAGGGAAAAGGCGGCATGGTATAAAGACATTGTTGATCATGCCCGCGACCTGATCCAATGCGTCGACAAAGAAGGCAGGTTTATCTATGTCAATCAGGCCTGGCTTTCAACCCTTAACTATAATGCAGAAGAAATAGATAACCTTACCCTGTGGGACATTATTCATCCTGATTCAATGGAACACTGGATGGCTATATTTGAGCAAGTTCTCACCGGCAAAGACTTTGGTGAAGTAGAAGCAGTTTTTGTAGCTAAAGACGGAACCGGGATCACGGTAGAAGGAAATGTCGATGCTAAGCTTGATAAAAATGGCCGGTGAATACTTCCAGGTCGATCGCAGCTATATATTCCAGTTTTCAGAAGATATGCAAACAAGAAGCCTAACCCACGAATGTTGTACAGCAGGTGTCAAGCCGCAAAAAGAAAGACTGCGGGACCAGTCGTTAACCAATCTTCCCTGGTGGACAGAAAAGTTGAAATCAAAAAGCTGTATTCCCATTTCCGAAACAGACAGCCTCCCCCCGGAAGCAGAAGGGGAAAAACGAGAGTTCAAAACGCAAAACCTAAGCTCCCTTATTTACGTGCCCATAATAAAAGAGGGTCAACTGATCGGGGCATTGGGCTTTGATACAGTCAAGCAGAAGGTGGAGTGGACAAAAGCACATGAAACCCACCTGTTCATACTCGCTGAATTGATCTCCAGCGCCCTGACCAGTTGTCAGGCCGAAGAAGCCTTAAACACATCAAGCAGGGAACAGCTTCTTTTAGTCTAATTATTAAGTATAGGTTTTATTAATACTACACCACCGGGGAGCTGCTTCATGAAAAACACGCTCTACACAAGCGGGTTTAAACCACCATTAAAATGGGCTGGCGGCAAAAGGTGGCTTGTTCCACATCTGCTGCCACTATGGGAACCATACCAGCACAAGCGCCTGGTTGAGCCGCTGTGTGGCGGCCTGGCTATTACATTGGCTCTGCTACCACAAAAAGCACTTCTTAATGATGTAAATGCCCACTTGATTAACTTTTTCAGATGGCTTCAAAAAGGATTAGCAGTAGATATGCCTTTAAATAATAATGAAGAAGTATACTATAGCTACCGTGAACGTTTCAATGAACTGATTAAAGCCGGCCGGGAAGATTCTAAGGAAGCCGCCGAGTTGTTCTATTACCTCAACCGGACAGGCTACAATGGTCTTTGCCGCTTTAACAAAAAGGGCTTTTTTAACGTTCCCTTTGGCCGCTATAAAAACATAAACTATAAACTTGATTATGCCCCCTATAAAGAGCTTTTCAGTCAGTGGGACTTTTCTTGCTGCGATTTTGAAGAACTGATATTAAAGGAAGATGACTTTGTATATGCCGACCCACCCTACGATGTAGAATTTACAACTTACTCACAGGATGGTTTTAGCTGGGAAGACCAGGTCCGCCTGGTTAAATGGCTAACCAAACACCCGGGGCTGGTTGTACTCTCGAATCAGGCGACTGAAAGAATTGTAGAGCTCTATAGTGATTATGGGTTTAAGATCAACTACTACGACGCTCCACGTAGAATTAGCTGTAACGGTGACAGAACACCAGCGAAGGAAGTTCTGGCCACAAGAGGAACCTGCTATTGATTTTGCCAGGTGAATCGTGGAAGGTCCTCCCTGTATAAGCAAGAAGTGTTTCTCAAAATCCGATTCGGATAAGTCTCTAATAAATCATTGGATCGTCACTTTAATTTATGACCCTGCTGCGCTGACCTAAATAAGGTTAAAGTTAGTTTGGTTGATTTTCCATGATCAGGCTCCTAATCTATTTCTTTTATTAAACCCAGGAACAGCTCGACCACCTGGGGATCAAAATGAGTACCGCTTTCCTTTTTGATATGCTCCAGCGCATCTTCACGACTCCATGCCGGGCGGTAAGGACGGTCGCTGGTCAGGGCATCAAACACATCAACTGCTGCAAATATACGTGCTTCAAGCGGGATTTCATCACCTTTCAACCCTTGAGGGTACCCGGTACCGTCGATTTTCTCGTGATGACAATAAGGGATATTTACGGCCGGTTTCAAATAAGCAATCGGGGCCAGCACTTCATAAGCATATATGGGGTGCCGGCGCATGACTTCCCATTCGCGATCATTTAAAGGCCCGGGTTTAAGCAATATAGTGTCAGAAACGCCCATTTTTCCAATGTCGTGAAGTAAAGACCCCCGGTAAATATGGGTTAGCTGCTCCTCGCTAAAGCCTAACTTTTTTGCCAGCGCCAGGGTCATTTCAGTTACTCTTTTGCTGTGTCCTTCCGTTTCCTGATCGCGCAGTTCAAGAGCAGCCGCCCAGCCTTGAATTGTTTCATCATAGGCTTCAACAAGCGCTATCTCGGAAGACTGCAGTTCTTCAAAAAGGCGAATCCGGTGCACGGCAATCCCGGCCATTTCAGCCACTGATGAAAGCAGTTTGATATCTTCTAAGTTAATTTCACGCGGGAGTTTAACTGCTATAACCATTGAGCCAATCATATTATGCCCGCTGTGGATAGGCAGGCAGGCGCCTCCCCAACCGGCTGGTGTTTTTGGACGACTGTGATCGCTGATATTTGGATCGAAGATAAATTCAGGGCTGGTGTACGGTTTCCCGCTCTCATAAGTTATACCGACAATTCCCTCACCCGGCAGAATATCTTTTTCATCTTCAAATTGCGTAAACCACCCTTTAGCTGACGCCTGGTAGAGCTTACCACCTTCAGGTTCTTCCAGCCAGACTGCTCCAGCTTCTGTTTTAAGAGCGGCAAGGACTTGATCAAGCAAAGAAGAGAGCACAGCATCTAAGTTATCCAGGTAGCGCAGAGAAGTGGATATGTTGTAAAGCACTTCAAGTTCGGCCAGATGTCTTTTCAGCTCTGCCTCAGCATGTTCTTTCTCCTGCTGATAGCGCCTTGAATTAAGGGTGCGACGTACTGCCTGACCCAGGCGCTTTGAACGATCCTTTAAGATATAGTCACAGGCGCCCTTGTGCAGGGCATCAATTGCTGCTTCTTCGCCAATTGAGCCTGATACCAGGATGAAAGGAATATTTAGCCCGCGTTCGTTCATTAGCTCTAAAGCGCGCAGACCGCTAAACTGGGGCAGCGACCAGTCAGCCAGAATCAAATCAGGGCGTTCTTCTAAGGCCTTCAGGTAGTCTGGCTCGGTCTGCACCCTTTTCCAGTCGGGATTGAAGCCTTCTTCCTCAAGGCGCATGACCATCAATTCAGCATCATCGGACAGATCTTCGACAATAAGTACCTGTAGTGGTGTTTTCATGTCAGCAACTCCTTTTGCCCTTATATTAATTATTTGGCTTGTGCGTTGCAGGCGGTTCATTTAAGAGCAGCCAGTATAGACCGAGCTGTTTAACGGCATCGGTAAAACAGCTAAATTCAACCGGCTTACGAACGTAACTGTTGGCACCCAGTTTGTAGCTGTTAACTACATCTTCTTCTTCGCTTGAAGAAGTTAGGATTACGACCGGTATGCACTTCGTCAACGGGCAGGCCCGTATACGCTCGAGAACTTCCAGACCGTTTAACTTGGGCAACTGCAGATCAAGGAGGATTACCGTTGGTATCACTAATGGATCTCTATCTTTGTATTGCCCTTCAGCAAACAAAAACCTTACTGCCTCTTCACCATCACGCACAACCACCACTTTGTTCAGCACCCCGCTGTTCTTTAAACCCACCAGGGTTAATTCTTCGTCATCGGGGTTGTCTTCCACCAGCAAGATAAATCTATTTTTCATTTTTAACCCTCCCCAGGGTAAAATAGAATTTAGCGCCTTTGCCCACTTCGCCTTCCGCCCAAACTTTACCACCGTGGCGGTTGATAATACGCTGCACTGTGGCCAGGCCAATCCCGGTGCCCGAAAATTCTTCTGTTCTGTGCAGGCGCTGAAATGGAACAAAAAGTTTATCAGCATAATCCATATTAAAACCGGACCCGTTATCTCGGACAAAGAAGACTTCCTCTCCTTGAATTGCGGTCCGTCCTACTTCAATCTTTGTTTCTCTTTCATTGGCGCTGAACTTCCAGGCGTTTTCAAGCAGGTTTTGCATCACCGTCCTCAGCAGGGCAGCATCTCCCCGGGCAGACAGGTCGGGGAAAATCTCAAACCTGGCTTTGCGCTGTGGGTCAGTTTCCTGTTTTTCGGTTAATATTTCAGCGGCCAGTTTGCTGAGATCGATCTGCTGCTTTTTAAGTTCAGTGCGGGTCACCCGAGAAAGGTTAAGCAGGTCATCAATTAGATCACCCATGCGGTTGGAAGCTGCCTCGATTCGCTTAAGGTAGTGCCTGCCCTGATCATCAAGCTTTGTGCTGTATTCTGTTAGTAAGGTCTCGCTAAAACCGCCCATCGCCCTTAAAGGGGCTCGTAGATCGTGGGATACTGAGTAGGCGAATGATTCCAGTTCTTTGTTAACCGCTTCCAGCTGAGCGGTGCGTTCTTTAACCCGCTGTTCAAGCTCTTCGTTTAGCCTGCGAATCTCTGCTTCGGCCTCTTTTCGTTCAGTTATATCTGTATGAGTTCCAATCATCCGAAGAGGTGAACCACTATCATCTCTTCCGTAGATCTTGCCTTTCCCATTAATCCACATCCACTGGCCGTTTTTCTTTTTAAACCTGAACTCAATATTGAACCGATCTGATTTACCTTCCAGGTAAGCTTCTATTGCCTGCTGAGCTCTGGGAAGATCTTCTTCATGTACTCGCTCCGCCCAGNTATTAAAACTAGGTGGAAACTCATCAGGCTCGTATCCTGCCATAGTATAATAGCGTTTATCAAAGTAAGTTTCATTGGTTAGCAGGTTCCAATCCCATATCCCCTCGTTTTTGACAGCCATTGCCAGGTCCAGACGCTCTTCACTTTCGTAAAGGGCTTGTTCAGTTTTCTTGCGATCGGTAATATCCTGAAATGAGCCCTGAACCCTGATTATTTTTCCGCTTTCATCGCGAACCGCTTCACCGGCTGTCCGCACCCAGGCTCTGCGGCCACTGGCGGTAATGATCTCCATTTCTTCATCATAGGGAATACCTGCTTCGGCGCAGGCCGTAAATACTTCAGTTATTTTTTCCCGCCATTCAGGCGCATAAAAGCTGATTCCTTCGCTTAAGGGCGGTGCATAGCCAGCTGGCATTTCGTGAATCTCTGCCACCTGGTCAGACCAGGTACATATATTACTATTTAGATCTAGACTCCACCCACCAAACCTGACTGTTTTGCCGGCAATGCGCAGCAAAGCATAGTTTGCCTGCAATTCATCTTCAGCAACTTTCCTTGCTGTTACATCCCAGACCGTAGAAATCACTAAATTCATTTCCGGAACGGGCGTGTTGCTTGCACTTATGTAGGCGACTACTTTGCCATCCCGGGTAATTGGAACGTTTTCCCACAGCATTTTTTCCGGATTACCGGAAGCGCAATCATCTTCAACCCTTTTTTTCAGCTCTTTACGAAACTGGGGATCTTCGTAGACAACATCCCAAAAAGCGCCCGGGCTGTATAGCTCTTCACTGGTTGTATGGTATATCTTTGGAAAGTTATCGTTCATATAGGTAAATACAACTTCTGGCTTAACAGAATTAACAGCAACCCCAATTGGCAAATTATCGATTATTGCTTTGACATAGACTTCACTTTCCTGCAAGGCCATCTCAGCCTGCTTTCTTTTTTTAAACATGTTAAGCAAAACCAGGACAAAGGCTACAGCGAACAGCAAGACCGTAAGGGAACCGGCTATTATTAATCTCTGCAGTCTTTCCTGCTCAACCGTTTGGTAAACAACTCCTATTGCCTGATCATTTTCGAAGTAATTCATTGGTGGCAAGCGATGATTACCAAGAAATACGATAGGTTCAGAATCAAAATTTGCATTATTGCCTGTAGCAGCTAATGCTGTTGTAGTTTGAATTAAAATGATTATTGAAAGGGCCACAATAATTAAAAGCAGGGCAGGTGCATGCTTAAACACAAGTTGATGTGTAATTCTCTTAACTCTTTTCACGGGCACCTTATAATATTTTAATTTTTTATCCATAAAACAGGGTCTCTTTTCAACACAAAGATATTTATAAATAAAATTCTCTTAATAATCTGATGCACCTGCCTGACTAAATATTTTTGTTTTTTTTGCGAGGGGTGCAAAGGATACCTGTTGTATATGAAGGGAAATTGGCAGATTCGGCGAACTTATTTATGGAAAGGAGAGATGTTTGTGAAATTACTTGTTTGCATCGATGGTTCTGAAAATAGTCAAAAATGTGTTGAAGTCGCAGCTAAAATGATTGATGACTGCACTGTTAATGAGGTAGCACTGATTCATGTCCATGAAAGTGCTCAATTTTTCCCTGACTACTGGCAGGGTAAATATCCTTTTTCAAAAGAAGAAAAAGAGCAGCTCAATAAATTGGACAAAAGGGTAAAAGAAGAGAGACAAAAAATATTTGCTGAGCCCCTAAAACTGCTCAATGGAAAAAACATAAAAGTTGAGACTATGTTCAAAGTTGGGCACCCGGCCCAGGTAATTGCTGAAACAGCAGATAGCGAAGGTTGCGAAATTGTAGTTATTGGCAGAAGAGGCAGCGGTGGAGTTAAAAAGCTTTTTATGGGCAGCGTGAGCAGTACGGTCCTGCAAATGGTAAAAACTAATATTTTAATTGTTAAGTAAACCTTCGATATATAAATCCGGACTGACATTTATAATAATTCAGTCCGGACTTATTTTATGCAAAAACAGCACAACCGGCTAATTCTTGCCAGGTAGAAAGCGGTTCAGCTATTCAATCAAGATAGCTGAGTAGTGCTAACTTAAAACCACTTCATAAATAGCTAATTTGCCTACTGCCGGCATTCAGCCTCAGCAGATACAAAATGCGGCTTCCTTTCCAATTTATGTGTAGCGCGAATATTGCGGATAGTCTTAGTTCTGCCGCGCATAACCAGGGAGTGGGTTTCCGCCGTATAACCGCTGTAGCGGACACCACTTAGCATATCTCCATCGGTAATACCGGTAGCCGCAAAGAAAAGGTCTTCTCCTTTTGCCAGGTCATCAAGCTGCAGCAGACGATAAGGATCATCTTCACCCATTCTATCTTTTCTGCTTGTATCTTTACCTTCCTTGGGAATCAAGCGGCACTGCATGTCACCACCCAAAACTTTTAAAGCTGCGGCAGAAATAACTCCTTCCGGCGCTCCACCTATACCAAAAAGAATATCAACTCCTGAAGTGCCAATACAGGTGGCAATTGCTGCTGAAACATCACCGTCGCTAATTAATTTAACCCTGGCTCCTGTTTCCCGGATTTGCGCAATAAGTTCATCATGTCGTGGGCGTTCCAGGATAATTGCCGTCAAGTCGCGGACATCACGATCCATTGCTTTTGCCACAGCTTTAAGGTTTTCTTCAACTGAAGCGTCCAGGTTAATACAGCCCTTTGCCTTCGGGCCAACAGCGATTTTGTTCATGTAAAAGACATCCGGTGCTTTTAGCAGACATCCTTGCGGGGCTATAGCCACTACAGAAAGTGCATTGGGCAGACCCTTGGCAACCAGGTTTGTCCCTTCAAGGGGGTCAACTGCCACATCTACATCCGGACCATCTGATACGCCAACTTTTTCCCCTACGTAGAGCATGGGGGCTTCATCTTTTTCTCCTTCTCCGATCACAACAGTCCCATTAATATGTACCGTATCAAAAACCGCACGCATTGCATCGACTGCAGCCTGATCGGCCGCCTCCTTATCACCACGGCCCATTAAGCGGCCTGAAGCAAGAGCGGCCGCCTCCGTAACTCTTACAAACTCCAGGGACAGTTCTCTTTCCATTTTTATACCTCCAAAAAAATTTTTTGACAACTGTTTATAAAAATGCCGGGGAAAACGAATTAATTAGCTTTCCTGATAGCCCTTCGCTGCAATAACAATCAAACCTTACCCACTGGTATTTATTTTAATAGTGTTTATTCTAATATTCTATTTTCTCCCGATCCAGGGGCATGCTCATGCAGCGGGGCCCGCCCCGGCCTCGCACAAGTTCAGATCCGTCGATTTCGATTACCTCTACACCCTTTTTACGCAGGGTCTCATTGGTAACTTCATTCCTGTCATAACAAATTACAACACCAGGCCTGACAGCAAGGGTATTGGTGCTGTCACCCCACTGCTCCCTGGCGGCTGTAATCTCATCATTAGCACCGGAATAAATTATTTCAACCTGCTTTACGCCAAGGGCAGCTTTCAACGCTCCCTCCAGGTTGTAACCGTTGCTCGCTTCGACCCGGTTATGGCTGCTCTTTTCCAGCCAGTAAACACTAACAACATCCCTAACCCCTGGATACATTAAAAATTTATCATAGTCGACCATGGTAAAAACTGTATCCAAATGCATGTAAGTTCTTTTGCCCGGAATCTGGACCACAATGATTTGTTTGACCAGTTCTTTTTCAACAAGATACTTTTGAGCAATCCATTCAATAGCTTCTTCAGTGGTTCTTTCGCTTAAACCGATGATCAGGGTATCTTCATTCAAAATCAAAACATCTCCACCTTCAATTCCATAAGGTATCTCCTCATGAAATGCCAGGTCAACCCCTTTGAAAAGAGGGTGATATTTTTGGATAAAACGTAAAAAGATTGTTTCCTGGCGGCGGGCAGGGTTAAACATACTGCTAACCTGGAGTTTTGCCCCAATCATTGAACCATGGTCCCTGGTAAAATACATATTCGGCAGGGGGGGAAGATAAAAAGGATAGCTGTCCAGCGTTAGATCACTCAAAGTACGGTATTCCTTCAGGTGCTGCACTTCCTGCTTCGGCAGTCCGGCAACCAGGGTTGATACCAGCTGCTGCGGCTCTTGCTGATTAAGGTAATTATAAATTGCATCTATTACTTTTGGCTCAATTAAGGTACTGGCTTTTAAATGCCTTTTTATAAGCTCACTTTTTGCTTCAGCAGCATTTACAACATCAGCGAGGAGTTGATCAACATAGAATACCGTAACCCCGTTTTCTTCAAGGGCTTTTTTAAAACCATCGTGTTCAACCTGGGCCTTGGCCAACCATGGTATTTCGTCAAACAACAGGTCTTCCAGGTATTTTGGTGTAAGATTCTTTAACTCCAACCCTGGTCTGTGTAATAAAACTTTTTTTAAGGGGCCGACCTCCGACCAAACCTGCGGCTGCTCTTTCATCTCAGAACCTCCCGACAAATTAAAGGTATATATAACCTTACTTTAAGATTTCCGCAATTACTCTGAATATCCTGCCGTATCAATAAATTCGCTTGCATT
>SL_3KL_010_SEDDRAFT_10005135_pt1 | contig 11793 bp, 14 predicted proteins | sample SodLakKL_010_SED_2_FD_10381 | JGI IMG/M metagenome (IMG submission 10381)
GTGCTTTTTTCTTTAGCAATTGGGGTTGGGGTGGCGATAGTCTTAGCAATGTTGCGTATCCACTTTCAGCTTGATTTATGGCCATTTTTACTAGTTGGGTATGGTATCGCCTTGTCTTTAACGTTTTTTGTGCCGAAATTGTTTATTGGGATTGCTTTTGATTCTGGCGCGGTTGCATCTGGTCCCATGACAGCTACTTTTATTTTGGCGTTTATGCATGGAATTGCTAGTTCACAACCAGATGCCAATGTTTTAATTGAAGGATTTGGTATGATTTCTTTAGTAGCTTTGATGCCAATTATAACTTTACAATTATTAGGTTTAATATATAAGATAAAATCAGTTAAAGGAGGAGAATTATGAAAAACAATGATGTTGAATTGGCTTTCGTTATTACCAATTTTGGTATGGGGAGTCGGGCATTAAAGTTAGCAAAAAGTTGTGGTATTCCGGGGGGGACAATTTTTTTAGGACGCGGCACAGTTCAAAATCGCTTTTTAGAATTTTTAGGAATTTCTGATATTCGCAAAGAAATAGTCTTAATGGTTACTGATAGTAAGCTTGCTAAAAAAGGACTTTCATTAATTGAAGAAAAGATGCATTTTGAAAAAAATAAAACCGGCATTGCATTTAGTTCTTCATTGACATATTATTATGGTTCTCATGATAAAGAAAAACCAAGTAGGAAAGGAGAGGAAAAGAGCATGTATAATTGTATTTATGTAATTGTTGATAAAGGGAAGGCAAATGAGGTTGTTGATTCAGCAAATAAGGCTGGGTCCAAAGGATGCACCATTATTAATGCCAGGGGGTCAAGTATTCATGAGACACAAACTGTGTTTTCAATGGCGATTGAACCTGAAAAAGAAATAGTTATGATTTTAGCAGAAAATGAAATTACGGAAGGAATTGTTGAAAACATAAAAAAAGACTTAGCAATTGATAAACCTGGCAATGGCATAATTTTTGTTCAAAATGTCAATCAAACATATGGTATGAAAAGACCGTATGTTGATAAAGTATAATAATTAAAAGACACTTTTAATAGGTGTCTTTTTTTATTCTTCTAATTTTGCTAATACTCTTTGATAGTTTTTAAAGTTGAGTTTGACTAATTTTCCCAAAATTGCAACATCATGTTTTTTCGCTAGTTCTAAAGCAATTTGATCAGTTTTTTCATTAGCACCATAAGGAATTATGACATTATATTTTTTGCTTAATTCATCCATTTTTTTTATGAAAAAATAGCGACTTATAATAGAAGCACAAGCAACGGGTAAGGATAATCTTTCCGCTTTTTTTAAGAAAATAATATTGCTACAAACATTTTTTGAATCACGCAAGTAGGCAAAATATGATTTTGGTGTTGTAAACTGATCGACAACTATTTGTCGATAGTTTTTTGTGCGGTTGCTTAGTTTTAATAATACTTTATTATGTAAAATTGCTTTGATTTTATTCATATTAGTTGTTTCATTATAATATTTATTGTAATCTTCATTAGTAAGAACAATGCTTTCATAAATAAGTTTTTTCATTAATTGGGGCGCTAATTTTAAAATTTCTTCATCGGTAAAGGTTTTAGAATCTTTTATTTTTAAATTATTTAAAAAAGAAACATGCTGTTTTTCTACTAAAACACTTGTTACAATAATCGGCCCAAAAAAATCACCAGTTCCTACTTCATCAGAACCGATTGTGTTAGCATCATAACGTGCTTTGTCTGGTTTTTCTTTTTTGGTATCGCTTTTTTTTTCTACTTGCTTATTTTCGGGATGCAGTTTTTGATCACGTTCCTGCCAAATGCTTGCTTCAATATCAGCGCCCCCGCCCTGAAAAACAGCCTTGCCCGACTGATATAAAGTTATAACACAGTCAGCATTTTGGGCTTGGAAAAGAGCATAGGGTGGTGTTTTTTCACGCTTAAATTCTTGATAAAAATCTGCCATTTCTTTTTGTGTTTTATCGCCAATTTTAAATGTAATAACCATAAATAAAACCTCCTTTTTTAATTTTATCATAAAAAAAGTTAAATTGCTTTATTTTTTACATTAATTATAATATAATTAAGATGGAAGGAAGGTAGCATGAATATATTAGATGTTATAATAGTTGGTTTATTACTTTTAGGAGCTTTTTTTGGTTTCAGGCAAGGCTTTCTTACTAGTACGGTAAAATTAGTTGGTTTAATAGCAGCCATTGTCGTTGCCTTTTTAACGAAGGGGTTTGTTTCGGAGGTTTTTTACCGACACTTACCATTTTTTAATCTTTTTGGGGAGGTAAAAGGCATTCAAATTTTTAATATTGTTTTTTATGAGTTAATTGCTTTTTTAATTGTTTTGGCTGTTTTATTAATTGCTTATCGTATTCTTATGATGTTTTCTAGTTTTTTTGAATCAATTTTGAATACAACTATTATTTTTGGATTACCTTCCAGAATATTGGGTCTTTTTGTCGGCATGATTCATTATTTTTTAATAATATTTATCGGGCTTTATATTTTTTCTCTGCCGTTTTTTGATAATCAAGTAATGAATGATTCAACATTGTCAGAACCGATTTTAACCGAAACACCTTTTTTGTCAACATGGACGGAGGATGTTTATTTAGTTTTTGCAGAATTTTCATATTTAAAAGATCAATTTCAAGAAGATGATGATGTTGATGCTTTTAATCGTTCCGCATTAAATACGCTTTTAAAATATCGGATTGTAACAGTGGAAAAAATTGATTATTTGGTGGAAAAAGGGAAGTTGGAAATTTCGCAAATTGAAATTGTTTTAACTAAGTATCGATAGAAAGGATTGATAAAATGGAATTTAAAGGAAATGAGAAAGATTTCGTTAATGAGGTAAGTCAAGGAACAGTATTAGTTGATTTTTATGCTGATTGGTGTGGTCCTTGTCGAATGTTGGCTCCTGTTTTAGATGAGGTGGCGGAGGAAAAAAAGGATTTAAAAATAATTAAGGTAAATGTCGATGCGAATCCACAACTAGCGCAGGATTATGGGGTTTTAGGAGTACCATACTTAATTCTTTTTAAAAATGGCGACCCGGTCGCACAAACTTCAGGGTTTCGTCCCAAAGAAGCTTTGTTGGAATGGCTTTTGGAAAATTAAAATGCAGCGTTATTTTGCTAAGAATTTGGAAGCAAATAACTTTTTTGTTTTATATGATGAAGATCATCATCATATTAAGAATGTTATGCGTTTGCGCGTTGGTGAAAAAATAGAAGTAGTTTTTAATGAAAAACTATTTATCGCTATAATTGAAAAGGAAAAGCCTTTAACAATTGTAAAAGAAAAAGAAATTTTTTCTGAAAAAGAAAAAAACAATCTTATAATTTTCATGCCATTTTTACGGGAACAAAAAATTGATTTGGTGTTGCAAAAGGCAACGGAGCTAGGAGTTGGTCAAATTTATTTTTATTCCGCAGAACGTTCGATAGTTAAATATCAAACTAATAAAATTGCACAAAAATTGATAAGGTGGCGCAAAATATGTAAAGAAGCTAGCGAGCAGGCAAAGCGAGTAACAATTCCGGAGATAAAAATTGTTAGTAAAGAAGAAATGATAAATTTTGAAGGACATAAATTAGTAGCACATCCTGATGCTGACTTAACCATTAAAAATCAATTGAAAAAAATTGAGGCATGTGATACGATAGGAATACTGTTTGGACCGGAAGGTGGTTTTTCCGATAAAGAATTAAGTTTCTTTCAAAATAATGGTTTTAAGAAAATAAATTTAGGATCTTCAATTTTAAGAACGGAAACCGCTCCTTTATTTATTTTAAGTGTGATAAGATATGAACAAATGAGGTGAGTTTATGCAAGAGGTAATTCAAAATTATTTTTCGCATGATATTTTTAAAAATATTTCTAATTTTGATTTGGTTTTGTTGTTAATGTTATTAGTAATGTTTTTTTTATTAATTTTTTTAATTAAAATTTATAATAGAAGCAAAATTTTAGAAAATCAACTAACGTTGCAAAAAGAAAAAATGCGCGCGGAGGAAAATCAAAAACAAGCTGTTTGTAATGAACTGGATGAGATTTTAGAAAAATTACGTAAAGAAGAGGAAAACAAAGAGCAAAAAACAGCTAATTTTGAAGATGACGAGGAAGAACAAGCGATTATTAGTTATCAACAATTAAAAAAAGCTGCTGGAGAAAATGTCAATGAAATGGATTCGGAACGAGAAGAAATTGCCGAAGAAGAAAAAGCGATAGACAAAGAAAAAAATTCGAAAACGGTGGAGGGGAAGTTTCGCACTTCGGAAATAATTTCACCAGTATTTGGTCGTATTAAGATTAAAGATGAATATGTTGAAGATGATATAAAATCAGTTAATGATGTTAAAGAGGAACCAAAAGAAGAAAGTATGGCGACGAAGAAAACGGAAGAAAAATCAGTAATTAAAAAAAGTGAAGATTTTTTGGAAAATTTAAAAGCTTTTCGGCGTAATTTAGATTAAATGAAATTTGCTATTAAAACATTGGGGTGTAAAGTCAATACTTATGAAAGTAATTATTTACGTGAATTACTTTTAGAATATTGTCAAAAAGAAGTTCCTTTTCATCAAAAAGCAGATATTTATGTTATAAATACTTGTACTATAACGCAAGCTGCTGATCAAAAATCACGGCAATTAATTAAAAAAATAAAAAATCAACATCCGCGAGCAATTTTAGTTGTTTTAGGATGTTTTGTTCATTTTCATTATGTTCAAATTAAACAAGATGCCGACATTGTTATTGGCAATAATCAAAAGAGTAAAATTATTGAAATGATTGATGCTTACCAAAAAACAAATGAAAAACAAGTTTGTTTTGCTAAGGAAATGACAACATTTGAAGATATGCAAATAAAAAATCCAAAACAAACCCGAGCTTTTGTAAAAATTCAAGATGGTTGTAACAACTATTGTACATATTGTATTATTCCGTATGTCCGCGGTAAGGCGCGTAGTCGATGTTATCAAGCAATTATTACAGAAATTAATCAATTAGTTGCCAACGGTTTTCAAGAAATTGTTTTAACCGGTATTAATGTTGGTGTGTATGGCGAGGATATTGGAAAGGATTTAGTTTTTTTATTAGAAGAGATTGTGAAAAAGACCAAATTAAAAAGATTACGTTTATCATCAATTGAAGTGGTGGCTGTTAATGAAAAAATGTTAAAGTTTCTTGCTAAAAAAACAATTTTTGTTAATCATATGCATATCCCCCTACAATCAGGTTCCAATAAAATTTTAAAAAAAATGAATCGTCAATATAGTCAAGAAGATTTTTTAGCAACAATTAAAAAATTAAAAAAAATTCGCCCGAGAATGTTAATTACAACTGATATTATTGTTGGTTTTCCAGGGGAGAGCGAAAAAGATTTTCAAGAAACACGACAAGTGGTTGAAAAAGCGGCATTTTATCAGGGACATATTTTTCGATATTCTGCTAAAAAATTTACAAAGTCGTATGATATGAAAGATCATGTCGTTGAAAAAACAAAAAAAGCCCGGCAGAAAGAATTAAGTGTTCTTTTTGGGGAATTAAAAAGACAACATTTACACAATTATGTCAACCAGCAACTTATGGTTATTTTTGAACAAAAAAAAGGCGAATATTTAATTGGTTATAGTGATGCATATGTGCAAGTAAAAGTTCCATATCAAAAAGGATTGTTAAAAAGATTAGTTAATGTTAAAATAAAAGAAGTAGATTATCCATATTTAAAAGGAGTGATAGCGTGAATAATTATCAACAAATGCAAAGTGCTAGTCGCACATATAATCGCATTTTAGAAAAAAAATATCGCAAAAAGGAAAGAAAAAAAATGTGGGGCAAGCGAATCGGTACTTTAGCTTTAATAACGGGATTGGCGGTTTCGGCTAATATTTCATATGAAACTTTAAAAGCACATCATGAAAAAGTAAATTTAATGCATGCCGCAACGGCGGAAATGATTGATGTTGGTTATCATACTGTTCCAGATGCGGATGGTAATTGGAGTCAAGATTATTATTTATTGGACGATATTGATTTAATTAAAATTTATGCTTTAATGGGAAAAGAGGCCACGGAAGAAGTTTTGCAAGCTCGGGGTTATGAAAATTGGGATGATTTTTTAAATCAAGAAGGTTATGAAAATAGGGCGCAATGGCGTGATGATGAATTAGAAAAACAACGTGAAAATAATAAGGAAAAACAACTATAATGACAACAAATAATGAATATGCAAAACAAGAAAACCCCAATTTCTCAAAAAGCAATAATGAATTAATTGAAACGGTAAAATTAGAAGATGAACGAGAATATTTAATTTTGGATCGTATTACATATAATAAATGTTTTTATGTATTATTAGTTAGTGATGACGATGAAAATAAAACATTTATTCAAAAAGAAGTAATGGCGGATAATCAATTAACTTTTCAACCAGTAGATTCCGATGAAGAATTTCGGGAAGTTTTAAAACGATTTTCATATAAAGATATCAGTCCCTAAAAGGGACTTTTTATATGTTATAATGAAAAAGGTGATTGCTAATGTATGTTATAGGGACGCATATTAAAACGATTTTTTATAATGAAACCAATGGTTTTTTAGTTGGCTTAATAAAAATAAAAGAAACTGATAATAGTGATATTAGTGATGAAATTGTATGGGTTGGTTATGCTTTAACAATGAGAGAAGATGAAGAATATAAATTTTGGGGTGAAATAGAATATCATCAAAAATATGGACGGCAATTAATGGTTACGAAAATTGAAAAAATAGTTCCAAAAACAACTAATCGTGTTATTTTATATTTGTCGAGTGAATTATTTCCGCAAATTGGGGAGCAAACCGCCCAAAAAATTGTTGATGTTTTGGGTGTAAATGCTATTGCAAAAATTTTAGAAAATCCTAAAGCACTTGATAAAGTAGCTATTTCACCAGAAAAAAAAGACATTATTTATCAAAATTTATTAGCAAATGAAAAAATTAATCAAATTATGACAGAATTAGTTGATTTTGGTTTTTCGATGGCGGAGGCTGTTAAGATATATAATCATTTTCTGTTAAGATATATAATCATTTTTAAGGGAGAACAGCTGATATTATTTCATCATCATTATTTGAAATATATTTTCAACTGCCCGAGATAAGTTTTATTAAAATTGATAATATCGCGCGTTTGCAAGACGTTTCGGATGATGACTTTTATCGGCAAAGTGCTTTTTTATTGTATTATCTTAGAAAAAACATGTTTAATATGGGACATTGTTATATTGAAAAAGATAATTTATTAAATGCTATGGCTGCGAATAAATTTGATGTAATAGGAGAAAAACTTGATCAGTTTTTAAGTTTTTTAGCAGAAAACAAGCAAATAATAATTGAAGAAGAGCGAATTTTTCTTTTTGATTATTATTATGCCGAAGAATATATTGCTAGTTTTTTTAAAAATATTAAAAAAACTTCCTTGTCAAAAAATTTAAATAAAAGTTTAAAGCAAGTAGCTACGATGAATAAAATAACTTATGATAATATTCAACAAGAAGCGATAAAAATGGTGATTGGCCAATCTTTTTGTTTAATTAGTGGTGGACCAGGTACTGGGAAAAGCACAATAATTAAAGGAATTGTTGATTTGTATGGCAATATAAGAGGTTTAAGTAAAGAAGATTTACAAAAAGAAGTAGCCATTTTAGCGCCAACTGGCCGGGCGAGCAAAAGATTGCGTGATATTACAAAAATGCCCGCGATGACAATTCATCGTTTTTTACGTTGGCAGAAAGAAAAAAACGAATTTTTAATTAATGAAACAAATAAATCTAAAAAGAAGGTGGTTATTGTTGATGAGGCTAGTATGATTGATTTGCTTTTGTTTGTTAATTTATTAAAAGGATTAACTAATAATGTTAAGTTAATTATTATTGGTGATGTTGATCAACTACCACCAGTTGCACCAGGACAGGTTTTTAAAGATTTAATTTTAAGTAAACAGTTTCCGATAATTTATTTAACTAATAATTATCGGGCGGCGGAAAATAATTTCCAAGTTACTTTAGCTAATTTAGTAAAAAACGGTATTTTTAGTAATCAGTTATATGATGATTTTGATGATTATCGTTTTGTTGCTTGCCAATCAAGTGAAATTGGTAATGAAATAATAAAAGTAATGGCAGAATTAACGCCTAAAGATGTTTTTGATGTGCAAATTATTGCACCTATTTATCGAGGAATTAATGGCATTGATCGGATTAATCAAAAGTTGCAAAAAGTGTTAAATTGTTATCAAGGCCGGGAAATAAAATATAAAAATGTTGTTTTTCGAGAACAAGATAAGGTTATTCAATTAAATAATATGCCAGAAAACGATATTTTTAATGGTGATATGGGTATTATTACTAAAATAAGTGAAAGCGAGGAAACAGCAAGTGGTAAAACAGAAATAATTGTTGATTATTATGGCAAAAAGGTTGTTTATCAAGCTTCTGATTTATATCATCTAAAACACGCTTATGCTATTTCTATTCATAAGGCGCAGGGAAGTGAATTTTCTTATGTAATTATGCCGCTATGTCGAAGTTATTACCGGATGTTGTATCGATTGCTTTTTTATACTGGCGTGACCCGGAGTCAAGTAAAATTGATTTTGATTGGTGAAAAAGAGATGTTAGAAAAGGCGATTGAAAATGATGCCGAAATAAAGCGAAATAGTTATTTAATTGAGCGGTTAATAGTTTAAAAATTAAGTGATATTGTTGTTTTTTTGATTAACCTTCTTATTTGACATTATTTTAAAAGGCTTATATAATGATGAAAGGAGTGAGGCAATAATGAACCAAGTAGAGGTTTTAGTAAATATTTTTACAATTGAAAATGAAGAAATTAAAGTTCTTTTGCTAAAAAAACAAACCGACCCATTTCGGGGCTATTGGTCAATTCCCAAAACCAATGCTAATAATGAAGATGCTGTTTATGATACTGCAAAAAATGTTTTGCTACAATTGGGATTAGAAAATACAAATATATATCAATATCAGGCAATTAGTGATTTTACAAGAGAAGATAATCTTCATTTTTTAAGTATTTCCTATGTTGGTTTTCTTGATATAATTCAAGTTAAAATTAATGAAGCGCAAACAAAATATGAAAAAGAGTGGTTTTCTATTGATAAACTACCTAAAATGGCTTTTAATCATGCTGATATTGTGGCTAATAATGTTAATTTTTTACGAAATGAATTAAAAAAAGCGAAAGTATTACATTTGTTTTTTCCAAGTGATTTCTCCCTTCCTGAAATACAAAGAGTTTATGAAAAATTATATGATATAAAAATTGATCGTCGCAATTTTCGAAAAAAATTTTTAGAAAATGATTTGTTAGAAGAAACTGGGGAGTTTACAGAGGATAGTAAGGGACGACCAGCAAAATTATATATGTTTAAGACACCTTTATCCGAAATAGATATAATATAGAATATAGATAGAAAAAATTTTTAAGGAGGTTATTTATGCAAGGCAACATTATAAAATTATTATTAGGAGTTCTTTTAATAGCAACATTAATAATTGGGTCGATTATTATTTTATCGAATAATAATCAAGAAAAAGAAGAAAAGGAAGAAGCAGAAAAAGAGGAAGTTAATGAAATTGTTTTTATTGGTGTTAATCCAGCCATAGCTTTACATTTTGATGAGAATGAGGAAGTTATTAAAGTTACATTTTTAAGTGAGGATGCCTTAGTTCTTTATGAAGAAACTGATTTTATTGGCGAAGATCTTTCTTTGGCAGTAGGAAGTATTATTAATGATGCGATTGATACGGGGTTTATTGACGAATTTGATGAGGAGAATGTGATTTATCTTACCGTGACAATTGAGGAAAAGGAAGATCAAATTAGTAATATAATGACACAAGTTTTGGAAGATCGAATCGTTTTTGGCGAGGTAGTAGTTGAAAATATTTCAACATGGCGCGAAAATTTATTTAATATTTTAGAAAAGGAAGATCAAGAGCAAAAAATTGAAGATTTATTAGCATCAATTGAAGAATTGCGCGAAAATTTTAAAAACAATCTTTTGGAACATTATGGCGTTGAAGAAATTAGTAAAATTAGGCAGCAATTAAGAAATGAAATGCAAGTAATTCGTACGGCAGTAGCTGATTCAATTAAAGATTATCGTTTGATGACAAGAGAAGAGAGAAGAGAAACCATTAGAGAAAAGCAAACGGAAATTAGGAATGTTATTGATGAGAAAATATTAGAATTAGAAATTGAAAAAGGATTTGCCTTTCAATGGTTTCGACAAGTTAATGGTGAAGAAATAGAAGAATTACAAGCAAGAAGAAACAAAATTTTAACTAAAACAGAGGAACTGTTGGAGGAGCGTTTAAATGAAACAGAAGAAGAATTAACAGAAGAAGGAATAAAAAGTTTAAAAGAAGAAATAAGACGCGAAGTTATTAAGGAAATAGAAATGTTGCGACCTTCCTTGCCTTCAGAAATAAAGGAAAGGATTAGAAACAGGGAGTAAAAAAAAATGATAAAAAAAGCAACATTGAAAAAAATGTTGTTTTTTTTAAATTTCTGTTTTATAATCATATATGTAAAACCTTCTTTTTTTATTAAAAACACTTGTCAAAGCAAACATTTTATTGTATACTTTAAAAGTGCATTTTGAAGGGGGCCTGTAGCTCAGTTGGTTAGAGCACACGCTTGATAAGCGTGGGGTCATAGGTTCAAGTCCTATCAGGCCCACCATTTTGCCTCAGTAGCTCAGTTGGTTAGAGCACCTGACTGTTAATCAGGGGGTCATAGGTTCGAGTCCTATCTGAGGCGCCATTTATGGTCCGTTGGTGAAGTGGCTTAACACACTGCCCTTTCACGGCAGCATTCAGGGGTTCGAATCCCCTACGGATCACCATAAGAAAATGAAGACTATTTGCTATGCAAATAGTTTTTGCTTGCTTTTTATAAAAGGATATGTTAGTATAAAAAAATATTTTTAAGGAGGAAAATTATGAAAAAAGATGAGATTTTAGAAAAAACACATTACCATGATGAGTATATTGTTTCTTATGAATTATCGGAGGATGAAAGTAAGATTGTTTGTCATATGAGTCATGGCGAACCACGTGTTATTCCATGGTCGGTTAAAAATGAAGAAAAAATAAAAGAAGTAATGGAAAAGCAAGCATATTATTTTCAAGAAAACTTGCCAAAAATTATTAAACAAAAAAAATATCATTTATGGTCAATTCCTGTCAAAATGGCTTTAGCTACTGGTGCTGGTATTAGTGCAAATTATTTTTTTCAACAAAATGTTGATCATTTAGGTTATGCATCAGCAATCCTTGCGGGAGTATTAGGCTTAGCGGCTCTTAGTAGCACTTTGGAGACATTTCAATATCGAAGTGTCGAGAAGGATGTTAATAAGCATAGTCTTTATTTAGACAATAGAGATTATTACGAAATGAAGGAAATTGATACTGATTATTTAACGACTAATTTGTCTGAAGAAGGCGTAAACCAATTACTAACTGACTGGCCGGAAGAAGGATTAGACATAAATAAGATTAATGATTTTTCGTATGATGATTTAAAAAAGTTGCGTGAGAATTTATTGTTTTATTGTGATTATGGAAAAGAAAAAAAATTAAAAAAATCAAAATAAAAAACCTTGTTTAAAAACAAGGTTTGTTTTTTTATAATGGCGGAGCAGGAGGGATTTGAACCCTCGCGTCAGTTACCCGACCTACGCCCTTAGCAGGGGCGCCTCTTCAGCCAACTTGAGTACTGCTCCA
>SL_3KL_010_SEDDRAFT_10005137_pt1 | contig 11793 bp, 9 predicted proteins | sample SodLakKL_010_SED_2_FD_10381 | JGI IMG/M metagenome (IMG submission 10381)
AGTTCCCGCCATTGAACCGGCTTGCCAACATGGCACCCGAGCCCAAGTCGGAACAACCACATCATGCTCAGCCTGATCGGCCTGCTCGGCGGCCTCGCGCTGCTCATCGTTCTTGTCATGCGCGGCATGAGCCTGTTCGTGGCCACGCCCCTGTGCGCACTCATCGTGGCGCTGACCAGCGGCATCGCCCTGCTGCCGCCGCTCGCCGCCGAGGGCCAGGCCGACCTCATCACCCAGTACATGAACGGCTTCACCGGCTTCATCGCCTCGTGGTTTTTCGTCTTTCTGCTGGGCTCGCTGTTCGGCAAGTTCATGGAATCCTCCGGCGGAGCAGAAAGCGTGGCGCACTGGATCATCACCCGCCTGGGCACGAAACAGGCCGCGCTGGCCGTGGTGCTGGCCTGCGCGGTGTTGACCTACGGCGGCGTCAGCCTTTTCGTGGTCGCCTTCTCCGTCTACCCGATGGCACTGGCGTTGTTTCGCGACGCCGACCTGCCGCGGCGCTTCATTCCGGCCACGCTGGCGTTCGGCTCGGTGACCTTCACCATGACCTCGGCCGGCTCGCCGGAGATCCAGAACTGGATCCCGGTCGAGCACCTCGGCACCAGCCCGCTGGCAGCTTGGGAAGCCAGCGCCATCGTCGCCCTGTTCATGGCGGTGTCCGGCTACATCTGGCTGCGGTGGATGCTCAAGCGCGCGGTCGAGCGCGGTGAATCCTTCGAGGATCGCGAGGGCGATCCAAAGTCCGGGCGCGAGAACCTGCCCCATCCCGCCCTGGCCGCCGTGCCCCTGTTGCTGGTACTGGGTATTTCATTTACCACCCATGACCAACTGGGCACCTCGGCGCTGATCCTGGCCCTGCTGGCCGGCTGCATCGGTGCGGCGATGATCAATCTCCGTCACCTGCACAAACCCGGCGAGGCCATGACCGAGGGCGGCGTGGGCGCACTGATCGCGATTGGCAACACCTCGGCCGTGGTCGGTTTCGGGACCGTCGCCCAGGTGTCACCGGCTTTCGATGCCGCTGTCACGTGGGTTACCGGCATGCCCGGCAATGGCCTGGTCAGTGCCGCCATTGCCGTGTCGGCCATCGCCGCCATGACCGGCTCGGCTTCCGGTGGCCAGGCCATCGCCCTGCCCATCCTCGGGCCGCATTACATGGACCAGGGCGTCGATCCCGACCAGCTCCACCGCGTCGTCGCCATCTCCTCGGGTGCCCTGGACTCCCTGCCCCACAACGGCTACGTGGTCACCACCATCCGCGCCATCTGCAACGAAACCCACGCCGGCGCGTACCCGGCCATGGGCGCACTGACGGTGATCGTGCCACTGGCCGGGTTGATTCTTTGTCTCGGGTTGTTTGCGATTGGGATGTGAGGGACAGGTTCGAGGTCCGAGGTTCTAGGTGCGAGGTGCGAGGTTCTAGGTGCAAGGATCATGCACTTAGGACCTAGGACCTAGAACCTAGAACCTAGAACCTCGAACCTCGAACCTCGGACCTCAGACCTGCACCAAAACCGACCATGCGCTATCATGCCGGCTCGGTCGTCAACTGGCGGCCTGTTCCAATAACAACCCGGGGTTAGAAGAGTGAGCGACCACAGCACGGCCGGGAAGCCGGCCATGGAAAACCGCAACTGGTTCACGCGTTTTCTCGACACGGTCGAGTGGCTGGGCAATCTGCTGCCGCATCCGGTCACGCTGTTTGCCATCCTGGCCACGGCCATGGTGTTCCTGTCCGGCCTGTTCGGCTGGCTAGGCGTGTCGGTGGTCGATCCACGGCCCGACGTGCCCGAGGGGACCACCATCGAGGCGGTCAGCCTGCTCAATGCCGAAGGCGTGCGCATGATCTTCGGCAACCTGGTGTCCAACTTCGTCGGTTTCGCGCCACTGGGCGTGGTGCTGGTGGCCATGCTCGGCGTGGGCGTGGCCGAAAAATCCGGCCTCCTCTCGGCCATGGTGCGCGGCATCGTGCTGAACGCTCCGAAGCACCTGGTGACCGTGGCCGTGGTGTTTGCCGGCGTCATTTCCAATACTGCCTCGGAGATGGGCTACGTGGTGCTGGTGCCACTGGCCGGCGCCATCTTCCTGGCATTGGGGCGGCACCCGCTGGCCGGCATGGCGGCGGCTTTCGCCGGGGTGTCGGGTGGGTACTCGGCCAACCTGCTCCTGGGTACCATCGACCCGCTGCTTGCCGGTATCACCGAGGAAGCGGCGCAATTGATCGACCCCGACTACGAGGTCTTCGCTACCGCCAACTGGTACTTCATGATCGTGTCCACGTTCATGATCACGGCGGTGGGTTCGCTGGTCACGATCTTTATTGTCGAACCCAAGCTTGGCGAGTATGACGACTCGCGCGCCGACCCCACCGTGCTCGACGACTCGCAGATGACGCCGCTGACCGGCAACGAGAAGAAGGGCCTGGGCATGGCCGGACTGGCCGTGCTGGGCGTGCTGGCCGTCATCGCCATCCTGGTGGTTCCCGAAACGGGCGTACTGCGTGACCCGGAAGCGGTCGGTGAGGGCTTCCTCGCCTCTTCCGGCCCGTTCTTCCGCTCCATCGTCGCCTGGATCTTCGTCTTCTTCCTGGTCACCGGCTTTGCCTACGGCAGAACCGTGGGCACCATGAAGAATGACCGCGACGTGATCGACGGCATGGCCTCGGCCATTTCCACGCTGGGCCTATATGTGGTGCTGGTGTTCTTCGCCGCCCAGTTCGTCGCTTTCTTCGGCTGGACCAACATGGGGCTGATCACCGCGATTGCCGGCGCCGACTTCCTGCAGGCGATCGGCCTGACCGGACCGCTGGTGTTTTTCTTCTTCATCATCATGTGCGGTATCGTCAACCTGTCGCTGGGCTCGGCCTCGGCGCAGTGGGCGGTGACCGCCCCGATCTTCGTGCCCATGCTGATGATGATCGGCTACTCGCCGGAGGTCATTCAGGGCGCCTACCGCATCGGTGACTCGACCACCAACATCATCACGCCGATGATGAGCTACTTCGGCCTGATCCTGGCCTGGGCGACCCGCTATGACAAGAAGTTCGGCATCGGCACGCTGATCGCCACCATGCTGCCGTACTCGATCTTCTACTTCATTTGCTGGATGGCGCTTTTCTTCCTGTGGGTGTTCGCGCTCGGACTGCCGGTCGGCCCGGGCTCGCCGACTTATTACACGGGCTGATGAATACACCGGAACCGGTCGAACTGCGGCTGGAGAAGGCGCGCCGGATACTGGTCGTGGAGTTCGATGACGGCCAGGTCTTCGAACTGCCCTGCGAGTACCTGCGCACGCACTCGCCATCGGCCGAGGTGCGCGGCCACGGGCTGTCCGAGCCAAAGCTGATGACCGGCAAGGATAACGTCAACATCGAGCGCATCGAGCCGGTGGGCAGCTATGCCGTGCAACTGGTTTTCGACGACGGCCACGACAGCGGCATCTATTCGTGGGGATTCCTGCATGATCTTGGCGTTAACATGGAGGCCAACCAGGCTCGTTATGCAGATCGACTGCGTGGAGCCGAATCGAACTGAATCTCTCACCACAGAGACACAGAGGTCACAGAGGAAACATATTCACAATTCTTGAGGATCCTCTCTGTGTACTCTGTGCCTCTGTGGTGCAGTTTTCCAAGACAACCTTTTGCACAGGCATCTCAGATGACTGATTTTGGTTTCCGCGAAGTGGCACCCGAGGAGAAGACCCGGCTGGTCGGGCGGGTGTTCACCTCCGTGGCGCAGAAGTACGACCTGATGAACGACCTGATGAGCCTGGGGATTCATCGGCTGTGGAAGCGCCATTTCGTCGCCACCTGCGGCATCCGCCGCGGCGAAAAGCTGCTCGACCTGGCCGGCGGCACCGGTGACATCGCCTGGCTGGCCCGCGGCAAGGGCGCGGATGTGACCGTGGCCGACATCAACCACGCCATGCTGTCGGTTGGACGTTCGCGCATGGACGCGCGCGGCGCGGTCAAGGGCTTCGACTGGACTCAGGTCAACGCCGAGGCCCTGCCGTTTGCCGACGGCAGTTTCGACCACGTGACCATCGCTTTCGGGCTGAGAAACGTGACCTGGCGCGACCAGGCGCTGGCCGAGATGTACCGGGTGCTGCGACCCGGCGGCCGAGTGCACATCCTCGAGTTTTCCAAGGTGGGTCTGCCGGCACTGGAGAAACTCTACGACACCTGGTCGTTCAAGGTCTTGCCGAAACTCGGCGAGCAGATCGCCGGGGATGCCGAGAGCTACCAGTACCTGGCCGAATCCATCCGCCGCTTCCCCGATCAGGAGACCCTGGCCGGACTGCTTGGCGAGGCCGGTTTCGAGCGGGTGAGCTGGACCAACCTGTCGTCGGGGATCTGCGCCATTCACCGCGGCGCCCGCGTGTGACGTCGAGAGGGTAACGAACGATGGGTAACAAACCATGAGCCGCTACCTCACCCCCCTGCCCGGCCTGCTGGCCAGTGCCGTCGACACCGCCCTCAACCGGGCCATTCAGCTGGACGAGAAAGCCGCAACCCGACTGGCGGCTATGAAGGAAAAGACCGTGCGCCTGGAGCTCAGGGGGCTGGGCATCGACCTGTACTTTCGCGGCATGGAAGAGCGCCTGGCTGTCGATGCCGAGTGTCAAATCGACCCCGAGACCACCATCAGCGGCACGCCGGCGGCACTGCTCGCCATGGCCGTACCCGATTGGCGTGCACCGGGCAGCGGCGTACAGATCCAGGGCGATGCCGGCGCCGCCCAGGCCCTGGAGAAACTGCTGAGACAACTCGATCCGGACTGGGAAGCGCTGCTGGTCGAACATCTCGGCCCGGTCTGGGGCCACCAGGTCTGGCGCATGATCAACGACAGCATGCGAGCCGGACGCCACGCGACCTCGACTGCCGCCGACCAGGCCGCTCGCTTCCTGCGCGAGGAAAGCGGCCTGCTGGTCACTCGTGAGGAAGTCGATGAGTTCAACCACCAGGTGGATGAATTGAGGGAGGCGGCCGATCGCCTCGAGGCCCGACTGCGCCGGAGCCAGCGCCGATGATTCGCCGGGCTTTCCGACTGGCCAGCATCATGCTGACGCTGGCGCGCTACCGGCTCGACGAAATGGTCGTCGGCATGCCGCCATTGAAGATTGCCCGGCTGGTTCGTCTGCTGCCCTGGGGCCGCAGGCACGTGCGCGAACTGCCGCACGGCGAGCGCCTGCGCCTGGCCCTGCAGGAACTGGGTCCGATCTACGTCAAGTTTGGCCAGATCCTGTCGACGCGCAGGGACCTGTTGCCGCCGGACATCGCCGACGAACTGGCCCGGCTGCAGGATGCCGTGCCCCCCTTTCCCGGCGACGACGCCCGCCGCATCGTCGAGGAAGAGCTTCATGCGCCCATCCACGAATTGTTCGGCGAGTTCGGGCACGACGCCCTGGCCTCGGCGTCCATCGCCCAGGTCCATGCCGCCCGGCTCAAGTCCGGCGAATCGGTGGTGGTCAAGGTCGTCCGCCCCGGTATCGAACGCCAGATCGAGCGCGACCTCGAGCTGCTCAAGGCCATGGCGCGCCTGGTTCGACGCCACCATCCCGAGGGCGATCGCATCCGCCCTGACGACATCGTCGCCGAATTCCAGCGCGTCATCACGCGCGAACTCGACATGCAGGCCGAAGGTGCCAACGCCTCGTTACTGCGACGCAACTTCGAGGACTCGCACGAGCTCTACATCCCCGCCATTCACTGGAGTCACTCGGCGAAACGCGTGCTGACCATGGAGCGCGTCAACGGCGTGCCGGTCAAGGACCTCGACGAGCTCAGGCGCCGCAATGTCGACCTGGAGAAGCTCGCCCGGCGCGGCATCCGCATCTTCTACACCCAGGTCTTTCGCGACAACCTGTTCCACGCCGACCTGCATCCCGGCAACATCCTCATCGACACCAGCGATCCGACCGACCCGACCATCATTGCGCTGGACTTCGGAATCGTCGAGACCATGGCGCCGGAGGACCTGCACTACATCGGTGAGAACTTCCTGGCCATCTTCAACCGCGACTACCGACGCGTGGCCGAGCTGCACGTCGAGGCCGGCTGGGTGCCTGCCGACACCCGCATCGAAGAACTGGAAGCGGCCGCCCGGACGGTGTGCGAGCCCAATTTCACCCGGCCGCTGGAAGAAGTCTCCTTCGCCGAAATGGTACTGGCGCTGTTCGCGGTCGCCCGGCGCTTCAAGCTGACCCTGCAGCCGCAGCTGATCATGCTGCAGAAAACCCTGCTCAACATCGAAGGCATGGCGCGCGACCTCTACCCGCAACTCAACATCTGGGAAGTGGCCAAACCGGAACTGGAAGGCATCTTCGCCGAGCGCTACGGCCTGCCCCGCACCGCCCGCCGCATCGGCCGCGAACTGCCGGGCTGGCTGGCCCGCTCGCCGGAGTTACCGCTACTGGTCCACGACTACCTCAAGAAGGCAACCAGCGGCGAGCTGCGTCCACGAATTGACCCCGATGAATTCTCGCGCCTGTATCAAAGCATCGACCGCCGTAACAAGCGCCTGGCCAGCGGCATATTCGCCGCCTCACTGGTCATCGGCGGCAGCATTCTGCTGACCGCCGGCTACCAACTCGGTGGTGCCATTGCCCTGGGCTTCGGTTTACTGACCGGCGCGGTCGCGAGCACCTGGCGCAACTGATCTAGGGTTCGTCCTCAAAACGGTCCTGGAAAATTTCCGGGGCGTCGTCACTGACCATCAGTTCGACATCGGCCACCATGGTTTCAATACGCGGATCATTGATCTTCAGGCACAGGGCCGCCTGGTAGCTGCCCGGCGCAAGGCCCGTGCTGTCAACTGACAATTCGATTGACTGATTGCTGCCGGAATCAAGCACGCCACCTTGCGGTGACACACCGGTCAGCCAGGCTACGGTAGAAGGCGCTTGGCAACCGGCCGGAAGCGGCGTCTTGTGCAGGGTCACACGCACATTGGACCAAATCTGCTCTTCTTCCTCATCAGTATCGTTTGTAAACCAGACCAGCCAGCGCCCCTTGTCGGGCAACGGGTCAGCGTTGAATACATCGTGGAACGAAGTGGCATAAAAACCATCTTCATCGGCACTCCCGAACTCCCAAGGTCGTGACGTTCTCGAGCCAAAAAAGTGGAAGTTTTCGTCAGGGCCCAACAGCACCATGCGGAGGTTGGATGCAAGGTCATCTTGCTCTTGCAGCGCCACATCTCCCTGGAAACTGACCCCAACGACTTCCCCCGTCGTTGCATAGCCGCCCGCGTAAGGGAAGACCTCCCAACTGGTCTCACCCTCATCATCCCCGCCAGTCACGATAAACTCTGGATGGTCGAAGTGTTCATCCAGTGCCGGATCGTGGCTTGAACGATCCGCTGCGGAAGACTCAACCACGGTCTCATCGATCACCCATTCAAACGGATCATCGCCCTGGTTGGCGAGCTCAATGGTGTATACATCCGACTGGTCGGGCTGAAGCGCCAGTGAAACCGGCGACGGGCTCAGTAACGGCATGGGCATGGCCTCGTCGGGCGCAATACGGAATTCGCTGGCGATCGGTGCGATTGCCCGGGCCGTACGCGCATTGTCGCGCTGATCCGCGATGCCGGTCGGCACGCCCTCGAAGTCGATATCCGGGTTGGAAAAGTGCGGCTGCCGGGGGCAGGAATCACACTCGGTGGAATAAGACATCACGGTGCGAAAGTGGCCCTCGACGAAATGCCCGAAAGACCAGTCATACGAGGCGCCATCGGGATAGGCGTTGCTATTGGCCGGGTCGTGCTCCATCCCGAGGTTGTGGCCAAACTCGTGGGCGACCACCAGGCCACCGATGGCACAGCCCATGGAGGTCGCCTGGTAGGCGGAAGGGGCGAAACCTGAGCCCGGGTTGCGCTGGACGTAGGCACAACCGCAGTACCCTCCGTCGGTGATCATTGCCACCAGGTCGGCATCATGCGCGTCACGGAGATTCTGCAGGTCGGAATTGCTTGCGGCCGCACCGAGATCCCCGTCCGAGCCGACACAGCTGTCCGATTCCTGGGAGGCAACCACATCAACGTGATTGACCCGCATGAACACATCGACATCACTGTTGGCGAATGCCAGGTTGGTCATGTCGACGGCCAGCAGGGCAACGGCCCAGCGCTGGTCCTCGCTGCCGAGGCGATCGGCCACGGTCGGCGTAAAGGCAAACAGTGTATCGATGCGAATAGCGTCATCGTTCGTCCGGGCGCCATCGACTTGAATCCCGGAATCCTGCATCAGCCTCGAATGATCATGTCGATGAATCTCGTAATCATGATCCCCCGGATCGATACCGCCGCTGCAGGAGGGAAAACGCGAAGGATCGAGCTCGATCATGACCGTACCGTATTGCGCATCGGGGCGGATCTCGAGAGTGCGGTCACCCGCGTAGACCTTGCCGGCCAGCGCCTGACCCTTGATGGTCAGTACAGCAAGCTCTCCATGGTCGCCTTTGCCAACCCAGGTAAAGTCATCCGGGGCCCGATTGAATTGTCGCTCCCGCTCGACCACCATGACATCACGCACGCCTATCGGCAGTTCAAGCCTCTCCACCTCGCGAGCAAAAGTGTCGGCAACCGGCTCCACCCTCCAGACCCGGTTGGTCGCCATCGATAGATCCGCACTTCGATGGCTGATTTCGTGACCCAGCTCCCAGCCCCGCGCAAGCAGCGCACCGGGAAGAAGGAGCAACACTGAAAGAAGTCCATAGGACGCAAATCGGCAGGTCGACATGTTGTTATTCCCTCTTGATGAACAGCGCCCGATATTTCGGGCTTGTTCTCAATTACGCATTTTTGCGTTGGAGGGCGCCAGAGCGGCCCCGGGAATCCCGCCCTTCCTACATGATCGGTCTGAGAAAACCGAACATGCGGCTGACCAGTCCGGTGGAGAAGATACGGCGCAGCAACACCACTTCAGGCATCAGGCCCACGGCCTCGTGGTAATCGTGGAAATCCGGGTGCAGGGGGCCGACATCCGTCGCTTCCTCGTCGACGCGGTAGTTCTCGGTGAGGTACCACGGCCACAGATCAAGAGTGGGAAGACGTCTCGACATGCGGGCCATGCCCCGGTTGATCGGTCCGATCAGCGGCGGACCCTCGGGACGCACGGCCACCTGCCAACTGTTGCGCGGCGCCGCGACCGTTTCGATGTAGTCGCTCAATGCGCGGGCGAAGGCCTCGTCCTCGACGATGATGCCGTTTTCCGTATTGAATAATTCCGAGCGCGGATCGAAGTTGTGCGAGGTCACCACCGCAATGCGGTTATCGATGACCAGGATCTTGCCATGCACGCTGATACGTGGTCCCGGCCTGTCGGGCGTCGCGCTGGGCGGATCGATACGCATCGGACTGGTAATGCCCAGTGCACGATCGATCACCAGTTGCTCATAGCGACGATTGAAGCGCTCGATATCCGCTGGAAACGGTTTGGCCTCATGCAGGCGCACGCCCAGGCCATTGATCATTCGATATCGCTGTCGGCGCGAAATGGCATAAACCGGCCAGGCATCGGTTGAAGCCAATGAATTGCTCGAGACCACGATCTCGACCGAATCATCGAGATCGGCAAGCAGGCGCTCGAAGTCGCGAGAGAGGACAAAGTACGGCGTCTGGATCAGCACTCTCTCCCTGGCCCCGGCAATCAGTTCATGCAATGCCCGGGTGCTGACCTCGCTTTCCCGATGCCATGTCTTGTCCGGCGGGTCGGAGAAGTAGCGCACCGCCCCCACGGGGAAGCCGGCCGTACTGAGCAGCTCGGGCAGCCACCGCGGGTTGTCGACCATATCGATTGCATAGGCCGCGCGATTGTCGCGCTCAAGCATAATGGATTCGGGCGGGCGCTTCTCGATGACCGCGGCCACGTCCCGGGCATGTCGCGTCGGCAGGCTGGTGGTATGTCGCCAGAAGCGGTCGAAGTCCGCGCTCATTTCCGCAACGACGCCTCCAGAGACCACCACCTCCATATCGAGGAAATTCATGCGGGTATCGAGATCGAAGTAACGATCCGCGCTGTTGCGTCCTCCGACCATTCCGTGGCGACCATCAACGGCCAACAGCTTGTGATGAAGGCGGTTGTTGAGCTGCCTGAAGCAACAGATCACCGCACTGGAAAAAGCCAGATCACCAAGCGACGCCCGACCGAAGATCGGGTTGTAGAATCTGATCTCGATACCGGCATCAAGCAGCTCCAGGCCGGCAAGCAGCTCGATGTCGTCGAGCGAAAACAGGCTGTCGACCAGCACCCGGACCGAAACGCCGCGGCGGGCGGCATCGATCAGTTCGGCCAGGAGCAGCTGACCTGACTCGTCATCGTGAAAAATGTAGTTCATCAGCTCGATGCGCTCACGCGCGGAGCGAATGAGGTGGATGCGCATTGCCAGGGCGTCGCTGCCCTGCTCAAGCAGCAGCAGGTGGTGGCCTTCATGCGGGACGAGTGTGTCCAGCGGTGAATTCAGTTCCACTGGGGTCGCGTACGGAACCAGCGTCACGCTGCCGCGCTGTTGCTCGACAAGCGCATCGATTTCGGCCCGGCGCTCTGGCGAGAGGCTGCATGCCCCCAGTGCAAGAACCAGCAACGGTACCCAAAGCACCCTCATCGGCTTACTCCGGAAAGGCAGCTTCCAGCACACGTGCATCGACCCCGATACCCGGACGCCGTGCCGCCACATGCCCGACCAGCCCTTCGGGCAGGGGCGGCATGACCAGTGACCATCGATCGGCCCGCGGCCAGCCTTCCGGCAATCCAGCGATGGCCGGCGGACTGCCATCGAGTTCGATTCGATCCATCGTTCCTGCCAGGCCACAGCCGCGCGCCTTCACCAGTGCTTCGCGCGCGGTCCAGTGCTGCAGGAAGGTGCGCGAACGAAAGGGTTCATCCAGGCCAGTCAGCGCCTGGGCCTCGCTGCCCGGGAAATAGCGCCTGGCCAGTGCCGCGGCGCGGGGCATGCTACGTTCCATTTCAATATCCACGCCCACGGGACAGCCACGACCAACGGCCACGGCCAGCCATTCACCGCTGTGGGAGATATTGAACGACAAGGCGCTCTCGGCATGACGCTTACCCAGCATCGGCTTGCCCCGCTCACCGCGCGTCAATTCCAGGTCGCGGCCCGGGCAACCCAGGTAACTGCCCAGCAGCAGGCGCAACATGAACCGTTGCCGGATGCGCTGGCCGCGCAACCAATCGGCACGATCATGTCCGGCAGGCACGGACTCCAGTGGCAGTTGCTGCAATGCGATCAGCCACAATTCGACCGTCCCCGTCGAAGGTATTGGTCGTGCCTTGAGGGGCAGGTAGGCGCGCGAAAGGGTGTTCATGTCATCGGCCGGCAAATGCGGAAATACCAGCCACACCGAATGCCCCGTGTTGCCGGGCGCGCTTCAGTCCGGAGGGCGCCATGCCACCGAGTGCAAACACGGGCACCGTGGCATGACTGACCAGCGCCTCGAACCCCTCCCACCCCAGCGCCTTGACTTCGGGATGCGAGTCAGTGCGACCCACCGGCGACAGGCAGACCAGGTCGGCACCAATCCTGCCGGCACGGGCCAGGTCGTCCCGATCGTGACAGGAAGCGATGACCAGCCAGTCCTGCGGCAGCGGACGCGAGCGGGCCTCGGCGAGCGCCAGGCCTGAGAGGTGAACGCCGTCGGCCCGGGCTTTCATCGCCAGGTCGGGCGGACCGTTGAGCAACCAGCGCGCCCCGCGGCGACGGGCCAGTGCACCGAAGCGGCTGGCCAGATCGGCCCGGGCCGCCACGCTCATGCTGTGGGCACGCAGTTG
>SL_3KL_010_SEDDRAFT_10005138_pt1 | contig 11792 bp, 10 predicted proteins | sample SodLakKL_010_SED_2_FD_10381 | JGI IMG/M metagenome (IMG submission 10381)
TGGGTCTGTCTGAAGCGGGTTCGGCGTGCCACCACGGGGGGGGCGCCTGGAACCGGCTTGCGGGGACTCCTTTCCCTTCATCACGCTAGAACCTTAGTATACTGCCTGTTTATCAGGAATACGCCAATACTCAATGGGAAACCGATCCCAATAAGTGACGGCTTTACATGTCTTTTATGCGCTAGGATCATGGGGGGGGGCGATCTTCGCGGGGAGTGATCGGTATCAATGCTGTATGCCAATGCGTGGCACTACTATATTTCAGGAAACGCAGCGTTTTGCCTGGGATGATGCTGACTGGGTCCGTACCAGCCAGGCCACCTGAGATTATGGGGACGATCCTGCTTTCATACAGGGATCATTGAACACGGAGCATGTGTTTTGCGTAAAGTCTGCCTCGGCGCCTGCTTGCGTCTTTTCCTTCCGGGCATTGCCTGCCTGCTGTTGTTGCCAGGCTTTGTCTCTGCGGCCTCCAGCCCTGAATTTACCCGCTTTGAATCGCTGACGATCGAGGATGGCTTGCGCCAGAATACGGCGGGAAGCTTGCTGCAGGATAGCCAGGGATTTATCTGGATCGGCACCGAAGCAGGCTTGCACCGCTACGACGGACAGGAGTTCCGGCTTTTCCGGCATGAGCCAGGCAACCCGGACTCGTTAGCGGACAACTTTTCTCTCACTCTGGCGGAAGACCCCGACGGGTGGATCTGGATCGGCACCATGAGCGGTGGCATTCACCGCCTGAACAGCCGTACAGGAAAGGTAGAGAGGGTCGCCATTAGCGCTGCCGACGCGGATACCCACGGGCTGATCTGGGGTATTCATGCGGAAGCCAGCGGGCGTGTATGGGCGGTCAGTCATGATGGGGTGCTATTGAAGGAGGCCGATGAGACGAGTTTTCGGGTCCTGTCTGCAGCGGCGACAGATGACGAAGACAAGGCTGTGTCAGCCCCGTATATCGCTCTGGAAAAAGATGCTCACGGGCGCATGGTGTTCGCTACAACCAGAGGGCTTGCTCGTTTGAATGATGACGGTGAGCTTGTTGCCTGGCGCGAGAGGAGCGATGGAACCACGATACCTTCCGACCATGTTGTTTCCGCACTTTTCCGGGACAGCCAGGGCAATCTCTGGGCCGGTGGCGGCGGTGGTGTCTATCAGCTCCCCATGGACGGCGGCTTGATCAAGTACGGCAAAGATCATCCTCTGGGGGAAATTGCCAGTAACGCCGCCATCTGGACTATAGACGAGGGCGTTGACGGTCACCTCTGGATTGCAACTTATGGCCGAGGGTTACTCCGATTCAACCGGGAAAGGGATATCGTTCGACGTTTTTCAGCAGATCCCGCCATGCCCAGAAGTCTGGCGGAAGATAACCTCATGGCTTTGCTGGTGGACAGTAGCGGCTTGGTCTGGGTTGGGACGGAGTCCAGCGGCTTGCAGCGCTTGAACCCGCAAGCGCTCTCCTTCGGTCAGTTTGGTCATCATCCTTTTAATGAGGAAAGCCTGCCAAACCCTGTGGTCTGGGCCATCGAAGCGCGGGATGACGGCACCATGTGGGTGGGGACCCAGCAAGGGTTGGCCAGACTTGGGTGGCCGGCGGAGGCTGAACTGGAATCAGCCATGCGCATGCAGGTCGATGGATCGGATTCAGAGCCTCATATCACGTCCTTGCATGACGATGGTCAGCAGCGACTTTGGATAGGCAGTATGCAGGGCTTGTGGCAATCCGATGCATCACCGGATGGTGATGGCCAGTATACGCGTGTGCCACTGTTCGAGTTGCTGGACGAAGAGCCCCCAGCCTATTGGCCACCCATCTATTCCGTTGTCGGTGATCAATCTGGCCGCCTTTACCTGACGCTTGAAGATTCGGTCGTCGGCGGCTCTGTAGATGCAGACAAGGACAACACGGACTGGGGGCGCCTGATCGATTCGACACGAACCGGCCTAGGGGAGCTTCATGGCCTTTGGCAGGGTGCGGACGAGCGCTTGTGGATGGTGGGGGCCCGAGGTGTTGCTCGTTATGATATCAACGACGACCGAATCGATCTTCGAATAGGAAACGCCGAATGGCAAGGGGAGGGGCCGCTGTTGGAACTCTCCCACGGTGGCATATCCGGGCTGGCTGAAGACGATGACTCAACCGTGTGGCTAGCCACCCAAACGGGTGTGTATCGTGTGGACCTGGAAAGCCAGGGTGTTCGCCATTTCACAGATAAGGATGGCCTTCCTGCCGATGTCGCATACACCATTGGTCTGGACAGCAGCGGGAACGTATGGGCTAGCACCTCCCTTGGTCTTGCGGTGATTTCAGGGGATGATGAGCACATCCAGACATTCGATGTATCGGATGGTTTGCAAAGCAATGAATTCAACGCGGGCGCATTCAAGCGGCTCCCGGACGGCCGAATGGTATTCGGAGGCTTGAATGGCATCAATGTTTTCGATCCGTCACGATTGGAAAGGCATTCTCCACCGCCGCCGGTTGCAATTACCTCGGTCACCTTGGGCGAGCAGGATTACCGTGATTTTGATTGGGTCTTGTCCGGTGAGGCGCTGGAAGTTCCCTATCAAGAGCGCTATGTCGCCTTCACCTATACGGCGCTAGATTTCCGCAACCCGGCCAGAAACCGCTTTGAGTACAAGCTCCAGGGCTTTGATGAGGCGTGGCGCAGTGCCGACCGACTCAATCGTGCGGTGTTCACTAACCTGCCGCCCGGGGACTATGTTTTCCGGGTGCGTGCCGCGAATAGCCTGGGCGTCTGGAACGAAAAAGGTGTGAGTATGCCGTTTCGTGTCCAGACACCGCCCTGGTTGCATCCCATTGCATTTGTTTTGTATGCGCTGACCTTGCTGCTGCTCCTGTTTCTGGCTTTCCGTCTTTATGTCCGGCGGCAGACGCGTGAGCGCCTTATCGAGGAAGAGCGAGACCGGCGTGTTCTTGCGGAGAATCTGCAGCGGGTGTCTGCGCGACTCGCGGCCACCCTGGACAGTGATCGGGTAATGGATCAGTTGGCATCGATCCTCGAGGACATGCTTGCAATCGATACCGCCGTACTTTTTCTGGAGGACGACGGTCGTTTGCAGCTACTGGGTAGTCGCGGCAATGAGTCTGCCCGCAGATCATTGGAACGAGCCCCGGGCTTATTGCCGGATGCAGTGGAAAGGACACGTAGCTCAGCGGTTGTCCAGTTGCTCGAGCATGGCGAGCTGATGCTGCTGTCACACCCGGACCCTAAACAAGTATCCGGAGCGTTGGTGCCGCTTGTCAGTAGCGATGAAGGCATTGGGCTGCTTGGTATCACCCGTAAGGGTGCTGCTTTCTCCCCTCTGGAAAGAGACTTGTTATCGTCCATTGGCACTCAGGCGATGATGGCCTTGCAGAAAGCACGGCTGTTTGCCCGTGTGCAGGAACTGGCGACGACGGATGGGCTCACTGGCCTGCTTAATCGCCGCCATTTCGAGCACAGTGCCATCCAGGAACTTGAGCGGGCTTGTCGCTATAGTCATGAGACGACGCTTCTGCTGTTGGATATTGATTACTTCAAGCGCATCAATGATCGTCACGGCCATGAAGTGGGGGACGATTGCCTGAAACGTTTCTCGCGCTTGCTGGTTGATGAATTGAGGCGTTCGGACCTGGTTGCCCGTTTTGGTGGTGAAGAGTTCATTGCTCTGCTACCCGAGACGGGGCTTGACCGTGGCATGGAAGTGGCGGAACGAATCAGGCATGCGCTTGAGAGTCTGAAGATCCCGCCAAAGCTGGCAGCCGGGGACCTCACCATAAGCATCGGCCTGTCATTGGCCGAAGACGAAGCCAAGGACCTGGAGACTCTGGTCCGGGAGGCGGATATGGCCCTGTATGAAGCCAAGCGGCAGGGCCGTAATCGCGTGGTGGCCAGCAAAGGCCTGACCGGGGGTGGGGACGCACCAGGCTGAAATCCGGGCGGGAATTGACATTTACCCGTGAACTGTGGTCTTGTTGCCGAAGGTGCTACTTTAATTGCTATTTGTAAGTCTCTGTTTCTGGGGAAGCTTCCCCAATCCAGGAAGCTCTACAGGCAGATAGTGGACATGAGCAGCAGGGGTGCTGCGAGACGGGGGAAAATCTTGGGTAACAGGGATATCAGCGCGAAAAAGCTTGCCATGTATGCGGACAATCCCATCCGCTACTGCAACCTGCGTGGGCAGCTGGAAGGGGCCGGTGGTACCACCGGCGTTCTGGATAATGACCAGGCAGTGCGAAAGGACGCTCTGTTTCCCATTCTCGCGGCAATCGTAGGTTTTTCGCTCATGGGCACACTTGTTGCCGCCCTCACGCTGGCCGATCTGATTCACCTCGGTTTGGGCAGGGACGATGGCCTGGTGGCCATGGTAATGCTACTGGTAAGCCTCATTTTGATCGGAGCCGCTGGCTTCGGTCTGTTTCGGCGCAGCCGAATCAGGCATCCGGATGAGGTTTGCGAACGTTTCGATCTGGATCCAAGGGAATACAAGGTCGTGTCCGCCAGCATCATGGGTAATCGTGGGCGCCTGTACCGGGTCAATCGCATCTGTGCCGTGCCCCATGCGCTCTTCCTGCGAACCAAAGGGCACCGTTCCTACCATGTTGCCCTGTTGCTGAGTCGCCCTTATTCAGGAAAAGTGCACGATGCGGATCTTTTTCGGCTGACTTTGCAGATGGGGGTCATCAGGCGGGCCCTGGGTGTACGCATGGTTTCCGGCTCCATTCGATATGCCGGAAAGCTGGTGAAAGTGGCCTACAGTGACTCCCTTTATACCTCCCTTCAACGCCTGGGTACGGAATACGAGCATTCAGTCAGCCGCTGGTGGCCTGAGAATCGACTTTCCTTTCGTGATCGTCAACGAGTGGCGGTTGGGGAGGTCGGGCGTTCCAGTGCGATTGACTGGCCCGATGAGTATTCGATCTAGGCTGGCCTGAGTGTATTCCTGAGGCGCTTATCAGCGCAGCCGGCCACTAAGGCGGAGGGGGTAGCGGCCCTCTTCATCAGGCTCGCCCAGGTAGCTGAGCATTCCTGCAATGTTCTCGGGCGCTGTCTCGCGAGCAAGGATCCGCCCGTCCAATCGATAGCTTCGGCTTTCTGCTTCAAAGTCCACTTGACCGGACAGATTGAAGGGGGCGTCTTCGCCTACATCCGTGAATGAAAGCACAAAGCTTCCTTCGTTGCCGGACAGCTGGCCTGAGAAGTTGCCCAATCTCTGATGCCCCATGATGCGGGATTCCAGGTTAAACACACGCAATTCGGCTTCACCGGAATAGGGAAGCTGATCCCGGATAAGCATGTCGCGGATCTCGAACGCGCCTTCACCCGACAACGCAGTGGGGGCTTGCCCGAAAAGGGGGGCCAGTCTGGAAACGGGGATTTGCTGCCCCATAGCCGATGCGATGCGCAGATTCCCGTTCGGATGGGCGATGAGTCGGCCCTCCAGGCGACCTCGGTCGAGATCACCGGAAACCCGCATATCAGCACGGCCCAGCAATAGACGAGCCGCGCTCAGGCGCCACTCCACGCCACTAAGGTGTACGGGACCGACCTGCAGCTGTCCGATGCGGCCCCGCCACAAACTGCCTGCAGGGGCCTGCATGTAAACATCGTCCGTTTCGGGGACCAGATTGAGAATCAGGCCTGCGGGTGCCCTGGCCAACAGGAATACCAGATAAATCGAAAAGCCAAGGGCTGATAGCAGCAAAATCCTTTTCATCAAGCATCCCGTTCCAGGGTCAGAGAAACATTGACTCGGCCAGACTGGTCGGTCTGATCGAAAGTGACTCGCGTTACCTCAATTCCGTGTTCCCGCTCCAGGGTCTCCAACCAGCGAAGCGCATGATCGAAACGGGCAGCATCCATGCGCACTCGCACGGAGTTATCACCGTCCGGTGTAATCTGGCGAACAGCTCTGCCCAGCTCGGCGGCTTCGGATGTGCTGTCTACAATACCGAACAGACTTTGTCCACCACCGGCAGTGGTCTGGCGGCCGGTGGCTTCCAGCGCCTGAATCTCTGCCTTGGCGGAATGCATCCAGGCCAGTAACTCACGCTTGTCTTCAACCTGACGATTAAGATCCTGACGGTGATCTACATAGGGCTCAATGATCATCAGATAGAGGACAGTGACCGTCAGCAGCACAGCCATCACGGATACCATCCAGCGTTCCCGCGGTTCCAGGCCTTCGAACCAATCCTTGATGGAGTCAAACATCACTGGCCTCCGGGGGCGCGGATCTGAAGTCGCCCATCCACATAGTTGTCGCGGGTATTAGCGGACTGAATAACAGCTTCATAGCCCTGTTGTGTTTCCACAGCGTCCTTGAAACTGTCCAGAGCGCGCCCTTCGCTGACTCTCAGATTGATATCCAGTACGCCCGGGCGGTAGCTCAAGCCACGAAGGCTCCCATTTTCCAGTGCCGCCATGCCTTCTCCCATGGCCGCAAGGGTTGGCAGGAACTGGCCCTGACTACCGGTGCCACGCAGCGCGTTCAAGCGTTGTTCCATTCTCAGGCGGGGATCCACCATGCGCTCGGCATCAGGCAGGGCCGCGCGGAACACCTGCTCGATCTCGGCATCCAGCGTATTGTTGTCCCCAGAGAGCTGGTACAGATGGACTACTTCACTAACGGCCAGCACCAGCAACCAGGCAGAGGCCAGGGCCACCACCGGGCGCCAGGGGCGCCACCAGGCATCGTCCTCCACGCGCAGGCGGAACTCGCCCTCAGCCAGATCAATGCTGTCACGCAGGTTTACCGAGGGGACAAAGACCTGATCCACCGCTTCGCGATAGGGGCGATCATCCAGCTGGAAGCGCTCACCAAAACGCTGTTCCAGGCTCTCCAGAAATGCCGTATCCGCTTCTGGTCTGATGAGGCGCAGACCCTCCAGGGCGGGTGCTTCTTTGTCGACGGGATCCGGCAGGCTGAAGGCCAGCATGTCCAGTGCCAGCTCGCGGTCGGTGCTGAAGCCGTCGTGGTCGCCGGTACGGACGATGACGCGCTCATTCTCCACGAGAATAGTCCATTCCCCATCCTCGCGGGGCAGGGCGAGGTAATCCGGAATCACGGCATCGGGAGCAATCCCCTGCGATTCAAACTGGGCGCAGAGTGAGGCCATGTCATCCCGGGATACCACCGCGATGCGAATGCTGTCACCCGCCTGCCGTGGGCCCAGTGCAAAATGCAGGCTTTCCACATCCTGGGCCAAGCGGTCTTCCAGCACCCAGGGAGCTGCCTGGAGGATGCGCTGCTTCTTCCGGGTCGGGATGTGGGCATCCATGAGGGAGACGCGCTCGCCGGGCATCAAGGCCACGACTCGCCGTTTCTCCGTCAGCGCCCGGCACTCTTCCAGGCGTCCCTGGCCAGGTCCACCGAGGCGCTGGCCCTGGGCATCCAGGAGGTACCAGTGCACGGCATCTTCGGCCGGGTCATGGAATCGTATGACTAGGGTTTCACTCATTTGGCATCAATTCGCTGGCGGACATTCACAGGGCACCATAGCTTCGGCTGACCGCTACGGTTGCGCCTGATTCGTCACGAAACAGTAGACTGTACATGGTGGTCGAGGCGGTGCCAACATCCGCACGGATGGTGAGACGAAAGAAATAGCTCCGTACATCCACATCCGCATCCACGGTGCGACCAAAAGCCTCGTAAAACTGATCGATACTCTCGAACCCCCCTTCTTCCTGCAGCATGGCAAGGTCTTCCGCTTGCTCTATGCGGTAATCCTCCGCCAGGGAGGCCAGAATCGGCGCAGGGGCGGTGTTGACGTTGATGGGCGTCAGGACGGAAGAGGGCAGTGCGGTGATATAGGGCTCGATACGCTCGAATACCTCCGGGTCGCGGAAGCCTTCGATCAAGCGCAGTTCATTGATGGTTTGAATGGCTTGATCCGCCGTGCGGTAAGCCGGGCTCAGGCCCAGATAGAAGCCGTCCTCCGCACCCCGCAATCGGGGTTCCTGGTCGGCATCCATCCAGTCCAGTACCGCCTCAACGGATTCAGGGTCAACTTCCAGCAGCATCAGCAGGCGTTGAAATTGCTGCACCGCGGATTCGTTGACCTGGCCTTCCGGCGTAATCAGGTTATTGAGATTGAACAGCCCTTGTTCGTCGGCAAGGCGGCCAATCACCTGGCCACCATCCACCGGCAGGGGGGGCATTTCCTGTGCCCACATCTGATCGAGGGAATCCGATTGGGTTTCTTCCTGGTCGCGCCGAAGAATGTGGCCGGCCCAGTCTTCGCCGCCGCGCAGATATTGCCGGGCCTGATTGCCATGGAGGACGGTCTCGGTGCGGCGCTGATCCAGGAAGCTTCGCCACATCAGATCCGTGGCGATCACAGCAGCCAAGGCCACCACCACCAGGGCGGTAATCAGAGCAACGCCTCGCTGCCGTTCGGCCTGGGGGCTCATCGTTCGCCTCCGCCGGTCCCTGCAACGCCGGCAATTTCAACCAGGCGACGAACATCGCCAAAATCTTCGATTTCGATGCGGATTTCCACGGCACGCGGCATCAGGAAGGGGTTCCCCTCCGTACCTATGGACGCCGGTGGCCATTCATCACTCCATTCCCCGGCCGGATCCAGAAAGCGGACCTCTACCAGAGTCACATCGTCGATAAGGGGCATGGGTAGAGGGGCGGCATCTGGCGTTCGGTCCAGCAGGTTCCAGCTGTAGCGTGTCAGTGTTTCGCCTTCAATGCGGTAGGCAACCCGCTGCATGCTGGTACGCACCTGATCGAGCGGATTGCGAACGCCACCACGGGTGAATTCCAGCGGGAACTCGAGAAAATCACCGCCCTGGACCGCGGGCAACATGTCACCGTGACTGGCGCCACGAATGGGGCGGGGCCGTATATGCTCCAGGTCTCGTGACAGAATGGTGACGCCCTGCTGAATCTGCCGAAACCGATCCATGGAGGCGCTGGTAAGCTCCTGCTGGCGCACCATGCCGGCCATAGCGGTCCAGGCCATGACACCCAGAATGGCGAAAACGGCCATGGCTACCAGGACCTCGAACAGGGTGAAGCCATTATCACGGGTCCGTGGGCTCATCAGCTCCCCCCCGGAGGTGGCGGTGGCGGGGTATCAGGCCCACCGGGGTCGTCTGGATCGCCGTTTTCCGGTGGTTCCAGGACTGGCGGCACATAAGCTGGAGGATTGGTCGGCATAGGCCGGCCAATGAAAGCAGACAGGTTGGCGGCGCTGTGTTCCGCATCTCGGCTGGTGGAGACAGAAATATCCACTCGTCGTAAATCTTCGTCCTGGGTGTTTTCCACTTCCGCTTCCCAGAACCACTCGCGGCCCGCCATCTCGACCTCACCATTGCTGCGGCCGGTGGAGGGCCATTCCCCCTCAAGACGCAGCTCGGCTATACGGTTTTCCGCCACCCACTGGGCCAGCGTGCCATCACGCATGTGAACCACGTTGCTGACGGTGCGCCCGGAGCTGCTGAGAATGGCGGTCAGGGCAATGGCCACTACGGCCAGTGCCACCAGTACCTCCATCAGGGTAAAGCCAGCGTGGCGTTCCTTTTGCGTTTGATAGGCCATTAGCGTCGTCGCTCTTGCTTGCCATCTCTTGGGCGACCATCTTCTTCATTCCAGCGAATCAGACGCCCATTGCCTTCCCCCTCAAGCACCAGGGCATAGACATCGTCTCTATTGCGAAGAAACAATCGGAAGGGGGTAAGCTCCCCAGTGCCGGTCATCATCGTCTGGGGTACTGCTTCCTGCTGCTCGGACGAGCGCAGCTCTACCGGCTCCCCTTCAACTTCGAGGGTCACACGGATATGTTCCGGCCATTCCCGTTGACGGTACTCCCGTCCCTCTGGAGCAGTCCATCCCTCCTCGCGATAGTGCAGAAAGCGGTAGCCGTCACGCCCCATGTACAGGCCGTATTCGCCGCCTTCAATCACAGCACGATCCGCGGCCAGCCGGATCAAGGCCTGCAAACGCTCTCGCTCCTCGGCCGCTTCATCGCGGTTACCGAAACGCTCGGTGGAAATGGTGACGATGGTGACCAGTACAGCGATGATCACCATCACCACCATGATCTCAATCAGGGTGAAACCGGAGGTCTTGCCCCTTGGCTGGTTGTGTCGGGTGCCCAAAGCAGCCGGGCTCAGTCTACATCCCAGTTGCCAATCACCGCGTTGGCGCCCTCGCCACCTTCGCGGCCGTCAGCCCCCAGGGTGTAGACATCAAAGTCACCATGCCGTCCGGGCTGGACATACTGGTAATTCCGCCCCCAGGGGTCCCTGGGCAGGCGTTCCAGATAGCCGCGCCAGTTGGGGGGTGCCGGAGAACCGCCGGGTTCGCTGACCAGCGCTTCCAGACCCTGGTCGGTGGTGGGGTAGACGTAGTTGTCCATCCGGTACATCTGGAGTGCCTGCTCGATCTGGCGGATGTCCTGCCGGGCCTTGGCAATGCGGGCATCGTCTGGCCGGTCCATAATGCGCGGCACAACGATCCCGGCGAGAATGCCGAGAATCACCACGACCACCATGATTTCGATGAGCGTGAACCCCCGGTTGTCGAATCGATTAAACATGACTGATACCGTTCCGTTCTCAAATGGTTGGTTTTCCGTTTCACCGGGGCGAAGGAGACTCCCGTGTCCCTCGCCCCGGCAAGAGCCGGTGAAGCGTCCATCATAGCGCAGGCCGCCGTCAATAGCCGCCTAAGGAACCGCTGATTGATTCATTCGTACCCACAGTTGGCGCTGAGAGCCGCTGATTCAAGGCGCAGCGTACAGCGCAGTAGCCTCTGTGCTACGGGCAAGCGCTGTAACCCCGAAGCAGCGGCACTCAGCGCCAACCCCTTGTGGGTCAAAGAGATTTTGCCTCTCGACATGGTTGTTTCTCGCTCATGTAGCGCAGAGACTACACGACGCTCGTCGCGCCTCGCGAGAGACAAAATCTCGTTGGCTGTGGGCGCGAATGAATCAATCAGCGGTTCTCTAAAATCCCGAGCCGGCCAATCCGGCCGAAGGCCGGGGATAATACCGCATTTGTTGGATTTCACAGGAGCCGGAGGAGTTCCCTGCGGGTGGCAGGCGGCTCCGGACAGGCTATAATTCAGCGCCCGACTTGCTCCTGCTCGTTGCCGAGGCGGGTGGCCCGGCTTTTTCCCAGTATCAGCAACCGCTCCAAGGAGTCTTTGCATGTCCTTTGCCATGATTTTTCCCGGTCAGGGTTCCCAGTCCGTCGGTATGCTTGCCGAATTTGCCGAATCCGATGCTCAGGTCCGGGAGACCTTCGACGAGGCCTCAGAGGCCCTTCAGGCCGATCTCTGGAAATTGGTGCAGGAAGGGCCGGAGAGCCAGCTTAATCGTACAGAGTGGACCCAGCCGGCCCTGCTGGCCGCTGGTGTGGCCGTATGGCGTGTCTGGCAGGCCCATGACGGGCCGACACCTGCGTTGATGGCCGGGCATAGCCTGGGTGAGTATTCCGCCTTGGTGGCGGCCGGTGCACTGGATTTCAGCGACGCGGTGCGGCTGGTCCAGTTCCGGGGGCAGGCCATGCAGGAGGCCGTGCCCGAAGGACAGGGCGCCATGGCCGCCGTGCTGGGTCTGGATGACGTCCAGGTGATCGAAGTCTGTGGCAAGGCCGCCGACGAAGAAGTGGTGGAAGCGGTCAATTTCAATTCTCCCGGCCAGGTAGTGATCGCGGGCCACAAGACGGCCGTTGAGCGGGCCGTGAAGGAAGCCGAGGCGGCAGGCGCCAAGCGTGCCATGATGCTCCCGGTCAGTGTGCCCTCACACTGCCGCCTGATGCGGCCGGCGG
>SL_3KL_010_SEDDRAFT_10005139_pt1 | contig 11782 bp, 8 predicted proteins | sample SodLakKL_010_SED_2_FD_10381 | JGI IMG/M metagenome (IMG submission 10381)
AAAGGTTTTTGAAGTTCAGATATGTTCATAAGATACTTTTGCTTAACTAAATGCTTTTACTTGATTTACAGCAAACAGTTTCATGAAGATCTAATTGTTTTTAAAAATAGTTGATATAAAAAAACCCGGCACAATGGCCGGGTTTTGTATCTAAAACGTAAGTTCATTGAGCATTAGTCTCTCTCCGGAATCGGTGGATCCCAATGCGGGATTTCAGCCGAGGCATCTCCGGTTTTCAGATAGGTGTCGAACCATTGCATCATTCTGTAAGAGTAATCGAGGCGTGATGATGCGCGGGTGTTTCCGTGGCCCTCGCCCGGGTACCACACAAGACGAACCGGCACATGTGGCCTGCGCACTTTCAGATGGCGATACAGTTCGAGTGATTGCGCCGGATGCACGCGGGTATCTTCTGAACCGTGCATAATCAGGATCGGTGTTTCTGCGCGGTCAACCCAGTAGATCGGACTTCGCTTCAGATAATCCATCCATTTTTCGTCTGATTCCCACATCCGCTCACGCGAGTGCACAAGATAGAGCTCATCGGGTATGTCGCTGGTTCCCCACTTGGAGAGATTGTTGCTGATACCCACGAACATCACTGCAGCAGCAAAACGGTCGCTGTAATATGTGCTCATCCACGCGGACGCATACCCGCCGTACGAACCACCGGTTACGCCAATCCGGTCTGGATCAGCAATGCCTCGCTCAATCAGGTAGTCTACGCCATCCACAACATCATCAAACTCCTTTCCGGCAAGATCGGCCTGGCTGCTGTAAATAAATTCAATTCCGCGCCCTGTGCTTCCACGGTAGTTCGGATAAAATACCGCGTATCCTTCGGCGGCGGCCATCTGACCAGGAATCTGGTAGCCGGTTAACCATCCGTTACTATAGTGAGCTTCCGGCCCGCCGTGTACCATGGTAATAAGAGGTACACGATCTCCCTCTTCATAATCAACCGGGTAGATCAGCAATCCCTCAATATCAAACTCGCCATCGCGTGCGGTATATTTTACAACTTCCTGCTTTCCAAGTTTCAGGTCATCCAGCCATTTGTTGTGGTGAGTTTTTCTTTCTGGAGTTGCCCTGCGTTGTGTACCAAGAACAAAAACTTCGTTCGGATGCTCTGGACTACTGGCTACAAAAGCTATGGTGCCGTTGGAGGCTCTCGAAAAGGTTGTGATATTGTGAGTAGGACCATGGAAAAGAGTGCGCTTACCCGATCCGTCAGGACGGATAGTTCCCAGCATGGTTGCTGTTCCGTTACTGGCGTAAAAGGTGATTTCATTATTACCGGTCCATTTGATCTGCTCATACTTACCTTCAAAATTGCGGTCAATAATTTCAGGAGTACCCCCTTCGGCCGAAACGATCAGAATTCTTCCGTCAATCGGATCGTGGATATCCTGTCCGGCGCGGAGAGCAAGCTGCCGCCCGTTGGGGCTCCAAACCACCTGACCGATTTTACCTTCATTATCAATTTCGGCTGCAATTTCGCGTGTGCGGTAATCAACTACAAACACCTGCTGTGCCATAAACGAATCATCAACAGTTGGGGTTGGTGCGGCCGAAACAGCAAGCTTGCTGCCATCCGGGCTCCACTCAATCATGTAGATGGAGCCATCCACCTGGATGCGATGTGGCTCATGATCATCGCGGGCCACATTTGTGATGTATCCTTTGCGATTCGTTTGATTCTCCTCATACACATCTGCGGTATAGGGCAGCGGTGAAGCTGATCTTTCAGGTGTTTCGAATGCAGTAAATGCGATGTGGTTGCCATCGTGATGCCATGTGTAGCTAACAATGTTCCTCTCAAAGCTGAACAGTTTCACCGCTTCTCCCCCATCCAGCGGCAGCTCATATAGTGAGCGGGTGTCATCGCCAGAACGTTGAGTTAAAAAAGTGAGGCTATTGTGCCCCGGGCGAAACTGAACAGCCGCAGCTGTTCCCACCGTATAAAAAGGTTTCGAAGTTCCATCTTCAAGATTCATTACATACAAGTGGCTGCTGTTGCCTGCGTTTTCCTTGTAGGGATCGGCAGGAACACTTAATGTATAAGCCACGTGCTTACCATCATCAGAAATGACAGAATTGGTTACAATTTCGGTTTTAGCTACATGAAGCGGGGTCAAGCCCTGAGCAAGAGCCACTTCAAAAAAGAATAGAGAGGCCGCAATAAGAATCAGCGGCAGCCGGATCATTTTTTCTTGTTTAAAATAATTCATGTTATAGTGTTAGGTTAATTTTTACGTTTAAAGTCTGCGTATGATCGGCAGACAGAAAGCTGTTTTTAGGTTGTAAAATTCTTACGATAACATAAAGATAATTCGATTTTTTATTACTTACTTCGTTTCTTATCCGTTCGGAAATAATCATCAAAATTAAATTGATATGTCAAAAAAAGGAATCAGCAGACTCGACTTTTTGAAAACCGGAGCATTATCAACGGCTGCGCTTGGCAGCGGATTGCTTACCGGTGAGGCAAGAAAAAGCAGAAAAAAAAGCCGCTATGGTGATGCAAAAAATGTAATTTTTATGGTAAGTGATGGAATGAGCAGCGGAACGCTTACACTGGCTGATCTTGTAAAACAGGCTCATTATGGTGATAAAACAAACTGGATAAAACTGTACGAGTCAGATCGTGAATATCACAGAGGCTTGATGGATATGGCATCACTTGACTCTAACGTAACCGATTCTGCCGCAGCTGCTTCATCATGGGGGTGTGGAAATAGAATCAACAATGGCGGCCTGAACTGGGGGCCAAATGATGAAGAGTACAAACCGGTTTGTGATATTTTCCGTGATGCAGGCAAAGCCACCGGGCTGGTAACTACTACACGCATTACCCATGCAACTCCTGCCGGTTTTGCTTCCAATGTGCCTTCGCGTGGTATGGAAGATGAGATTGCAATGCAGTATTCCGACAGGCATATTGATGTTTTGATGGGCGGCGGTGCCCGTCATTTTGATCCGGAGAGACGCAGCGACGGGGAAGATCTCTACAGCAAATTTACAGATAACGGATACACCGTTGTAAAAACCAAAGATGAACTTAACCGGGCAACCCGAAACAGCAAACTGCTGGGTGTTTTTTATGATTCGCACCTGCCCTATACGGTAGATCACAATTCAATACCTGAATTGGAGCGCGATGTGCCTACACTTGCGGAGATGACCAAAGCCGCCCTCGACCGGCTTGACCGCCATGAAGACGGGTTCATTTTACAGGTGGAAGGCGGAAGAGTTGATCACGCCGCACACGGTAATGATGCCGGTGCTCTTGTGTATGATCAGATCGCGTTTGATGATGCCATTAAAACAGTGATGGACTATACCGATGGACGGGATGATACGCTTGTGATACTTACAACCGATCATGGTAATGCAAATCCCGGTCTCAGCGGGCTTGGCTCAGGTTACCGCGACTCACCTAAAATGCTTGACACTCTGCATGATTATAAACACAGTTTTGAGTGGATGTATGGCGAGCTTGGATTTCATTGGTCAGATGATTCACTGAATGGTTACATGGTGAAAGATTTCATGGATCTGGTTGAAACAGCTACGAATACCAAAATTAACCGGGATGAGGGGCTGATGATTAAACAGGCATTTCAAGGTAAATTACGTGCGCCTTTCCGTAATAGGGAGCGGCCCGGCCCGGTACTTGCCGGTGTGCTTGCCAATTACAATGGTGTCTATTTTATCAGCACCAGCCATACCGCAGATTACGTGGAAATTGCTGCCTGGGGGCCAGGAAGCGATCGCATTCCCACCTTTGTTCGCAACACCGCACTGTTCGACCTGATGGTGGATATGGCTGATGTACGTGCCTATGCTGAAGGATAATTAAACTATGTATGATATAAATTCAAAGACCTCATAAGTCTGTCTTTTGTATAAATTGACCACTATATGTGATTGCGCATAGTAACGGCAGCGACGTGAAGAGTGTTCACTCTTCCGAATCAGTTCGCCGAAGCAGTAGCATTAATAAAAAAATCTTATGTGGCCCCGAAAGTAAACAGTTAATTTTCAAGCTTCTTTTCACCAGCTGTTTCGATCACAATTTTTTCTCTAAAGTATTGGCAGGAGGTAAAAGCACACATTCTTCCCTCTAAATTAATCAATCATCCTTATAACGTCTTTTATATAAAATTAAATTATTGAAAAACAGTTTATCTGATTTGTACCTGCTTTAAAGGAATCCCTATATTACCAAATTGTTAATCAATTGTTACGTAATTGTTAACAGGTATTATATTATCACAGAAAGAAGGTTTGAAGACAGATGGCTGATCGGCTGCAGGAACAGCGTTTTGAGTATAAATATCGATTGAGTGAGTACAAAGCGGTCGAAATCCGACAATTTGTTAAGAGATATCTCCGTATCGATCCCTATGGTGCTACCCAGCCCGACCTTTCCTATCCTGTTCATAGCCTCTATATCGATTCCAGATCATTAAAAACCTACCAGGATACAATAAATGGTAACAGAAACCGATATAAACTGCGAATCAGATATTATGAAAATGGACCGGAAAAGCCGGTTTTCTTTGAAATTAAAAGACGCTTCAACAATGTAATTGCCAAGAAGCGGGCTAAAGTACACAGACAATACGTACCGGAACTGCTAAGGGGTCGTATGCCAACCATGCAACATTTGGCTGAAGAAACACCCAAACATCTGGATGCACTTGAGCATTTTTGCTTTCTGGTTAATCAGATTCATGCACGGCCAAAAATTCACGTTCGCTACAAAAGGGAAGCGTATGAGCTGGAAAGTTCAAATGCCGTTCGGATAACCTTCGACAGAAATGTACAAACTCAGATCGAAACCGGACTTGACTTAAAAACTACACTGGACAGGCCAACGGATGTTTTTGGTAATAATGTGATACTTGAAATAAAATTTACAAACCGGTATCCCTTTTGGCTGCAGGAGTTAACTGAGCTATTTCATTTGCGACAGGAATCTGCTGCTAAATATGTGGATGGTGTAATTCGAATCGGGCCAAAAAGAATGGTTGCCGTTTAAAGATTTAAATAAAGTAAGACTAAGAAGAGAATGCACGACTGGATTTATTTTGGTGATACAGCACCGCTGCCCACAGATTTACCAACCCTGTTAATGGGATTACTGCTTGCATTTTTATGCGGGCAGGTTTTGGCATGGGTGTATATGTACACACATACGGGATTATCCTACTCCCGTACTTTTGTAAGCTCCCTCATCATTATCCCTATTACGGTTGCATTGGTAATGATGGTACTCGATAACAACCTGGTGACCGCATTTAGTCTTTTAGCTGTATTTGCGATTGTTAGGTTTCGGAATATCCTGCGCGATACGCTCGATACGGTTTACATATTATCGCTTATTGTGATTGGTATGTCGGCCGGAACCCAAAAGTTTACAACTGCGATCATGGGTACATTCATTGTTTCGGGGGCGCTGACCTATATCTGGTACACAAATTTTGGCTCAAGACAGCGTTATGATTTGATTTTGAATATTGATTGGAGCCAGCCGCTTTCTAAAGTGAAAGAGTTTGAAAAGTTCTTGAAGAGGCATTCAATCAATATAAAACTTGCATCGCAAAGCTCCGGCGGAGACCTGGATACGGCACACCTTTCATACCGGTTGCGTTTACGGGATCCCGACAGGGTTGATGAACTGCTCAGTGAAGTAAAAGCTTATGAAGGGGTTTCACAGGTTAGCAGCCTGAAAGCCGAAGACGAATCAGAAATTTAATATGGATCAGTATAAACCAATACCGATACCCTGGAAACAACGATTCAGGGAAATACGAGTCAGACTATTGCCGGTTCTGGTATTTTTGGGAGTTGCAGTAGTTGTATTCTATCTGTGGGAAGAACGGGTACATTCACCCGGCATTATTGGGGAGGTTGTTGCCGATCACTCTACGGTTTCAAGTCCGGCACGCGGTATGCTGACCCGCTTTTTTATTGATGAATTTGACGAAGTTGGTCAGGGTCAATTTATCGGAGAAGTAGTAGTTGCCGACCCGGAGAGGATAGAAGCTCAGATGAATGTGATTCGCAGTGAAATTGAAGTGATACGTCAAAGTCTTGACCCGATTATTGATGAAGAACGAAATCGTCTCAACTTCCAGGGTCTGAAAGTTGATAAAATGCAGCAGAGAATCGCCTTGGCTGAAGCACGCCTTGCATACCGCCAGTCACTGGCCGATTACAACCGTTCGAAGCAATTATATGAACAGGACCTGATATCGGAGCAGGAGTATGAGCTTGCCAAAGTGGAACTCGAAACCAATGAAGTTAAAGTAGAGCAGACTGAAGAGTTAATTTCATCCCTTGAAGAATCACTGATGGCAGTTCGCAATTTTGGCGAGTTTACAACTCTGGCCGAACGCGATCCCATCACTGCTTCTATTCAGCTTCAGGAGAGAAAACTTGAATCACTTGAACTTGAACTGGAGCCGAGAAGACTGTACGCTCCGACCGGCGGAGTTGTAAGCCGTGTTTATCACAGGTCGGGAGAGTTTTTGGAAGCGGGTTCAAGGATAATGCGTATTGAAGAACGTGAGCCCGCGTATATTGTGGGCTATGTACGCCAGCCGTTTACAGTAAAACCTGAAGTGGGCATGGAGGTTGAAATCAGGCCTCGAAATCCTCAAAGAGAGTTTGTGATTTCGCACATTACAAAACTTGGCGGCCACATTACCATGATTGATGAACACCTGCAAAGGCCGGGCGCAATTTATGAAAGCGGATTACCTGTACAAATTGCTCTCTCAGGAAACGAGGTAGAGTTCACACCCGGCGAAATTGTGGATATTGTTATGAAGGTGAATTAATTACAGGTAGCTTCATCAACACATAGTTTAAAACTTTCTTCAAACCAGTTACGCACAGTTAAGCGAAAGCAGACTTATCCGGGTCAGCTTCTTTTTTCAAGGGCATTCCGCATGAAGCGTGTCAGTGCCTGAACGTCCATATAGCCACGGCGGCGGTCAATAACATTTCCTTCAGCATCCATAATTACCGTAAACGGAAATGCAGTAAGGCCCATCTTGTTTGCGAACTCCTGCTCGGTCATCTCCTCACCAAGAAAGGTGATTAAATTATCAGAGTTGCCATTAATTTTTACGGGATGGAATGCACGGTCGAGAACAGAACGTGTGGATGGAGCGGGATATACATCGCGGTTCATGGCGCGGCAGAACTGGCAGCCCACTTCAAATATATCGATCAGGAGCAGCCGGTCGTCAACAGCAGCAAGCTCCATCGCCTCTTCAATGGGCACCCACTCCGGTGCATTTTCGATCTCTTCAGGGGTTACCTGCATAAATGCGTTGTAGACAAATATACCAATAAACAGCGCGATTACTCCGGTAATGATTAAAGGTCGTTTCATTTTTTTAAATATCCTGGGATGTTTACAGCAATACTGAAACGGGAAAATAATGAAATTATTAGAACTGATCTTTTTGATTAACCGAAATTATTTTTGACACCCCATATTCGATTCCAAAACAATCTCAGGTTTTTTAATCTTACATCGAACGACGGAATTGATTGCTCAAATGTATGTGCCCTGCCCTCTTCATCCAGGATCAATCTGTTTTTCCAAACGTATTGGCCATCATCAGTCAGCCACAAATCATCCCGGCCAAATCGTAAATCATATAAAATCACTTCATCATCCCCTGTCTTCTCTGCCGTATAGTATCCGCGCGAAAACCACATAAGAGCTTCATAGGCTCTGTCACCTACGAATGGTTCTATCAGATGAGAGTTTCGGGGAATTACCCTGAATTGAAGATCAGTGGACTCATCAAATATGGAATAGACGGACTGGTAAATGTTATCTCCTTTCTTGATGTATCCTTTCCATAGAAATGTAGTAGGCCCGTTTGGATTGGTTTTTATATGATCGAAATAGCCGTATTGATTTTGGAATGATTGCTGAAACACGCTGTGCACATGTGCTTTGATGCTTAGTCCCCAGAAAATGTAAAGCACGGCAAATATCAAACCTGCAAGGTTTATCCGTCTGCCGATGTGCGAACTTTTCATAACCAAAACAGTGATCAGTCCTGCAAGTATCGGAAGTGTAAAAAGTGGATCAATGATAAACATCGAGTCCATGGTTATCGGGTAATTACTGAATGGCTGCAGTGCCTGCGTGCCATATGTTGTGAGCATATCAATTAAAATGTGTGAAAGGAGAACCAGGAATGAAAATAGCGACCACTTTTTCCAGCCAACTTCGAGCTGATTATGGATTTTTTTTGAATGATCAGTCCCAGCAGGGGTGCGGCTGTGATTGCAAAGAAAAATGAATGGGTGATATTTCTGTGGAAGTAGAGCTCATTCACAGAATCAACAAAAGGATTTACAAGAATGTCGAGATCAGGTATGGTGCTGATTACAGCTCCCCAAGTGGCTGCGCGAAATCCGGCTTTTCTGCCGAGCATCGCCTCTCCAATGGCGGCCCCAACTACAATATGTGTAACTGAATCCATGTTTTAAATCTATTTACAATCAAAAAGAACCAAATTCTTTACCCGGTTGTTCGGCAATCAGATGAACTTAAATGATTTTACAATAGTTTGATATTAAAGTATGATGTATTTCGTTAGATTTTATAGTTATGAAAAGAGTTATAAATAATTCAATTACAGCTTTACTAATTCTGCTATCAACGGGGTTAATTCTGACCGGATGCGGTGAAAATGGAAATAATGGTCAGTCAAGCCAAAACAACGCCGTTCCCTCAGTTGAGGCAGTTCAGGCGCAGTTTGGCAGTTTACCATTAGAAGAGAGACTAAGCGGAATTGTACGGGCGCAAAAGCAGGTCGAAATTTACCCAAGAATTTCTGCACCGGTTGAAGAAGTGTATGTGCAAAATGGTGAAAGAGTTGATGCAGGAACCCCGCTTGTAAGATTACGGGATACCGAATACAGGGAGAGAGTACGGCAGGCGGAGGCTAATCTAAGAATAAACAATGCTCAGGTTAAGCAGGCAGAAGCATCTTTAAGAGAAGCGCAATCTCAATTAAGAAGAGAGCGTGTTTTATCTGAAAGAGATTTATCGAGTGAAATTGAATTAGAAAGACTGGAAGCACAGCTTGAATCTGCAGAAGCAAATCTTGAATTGGCTCTTGCCCAGGTTGACCAGGCTGAATCTAATGTTGAAGAGCAAAAGGAGGCGCTTGAACAAACCATTATAAGAGCTCCGATTGATGGTACAGTGGGCCAGCGCGCTGTTGAAGCCGGAATGCTGGCAAACACAAATAACAGATTATTTACAATTGGTGACCTGAATGATGCAAAAGTCACCGTAAATCTGACAGAGCGGATGCTGTCATATATCCAAACAGGCCAGAATGTAAGAATTCACTCAGAAAATTTAGGAGATAAGATTTTAGAAGGACAGGTTTCAAGAATATCACCGTTCCTGGGAGTTGGCAGTTTTAGTACTGAAGCTGAAATAGATATCTCAAATACGGCAGATATTTTACTTCCCGGTATGTTTGTGACCGTTGATATTTTTTATGGCGAGAGTGAACAGGCTACAATTATTCCGCTAAGCGCTATTTACCGCCATCCCCGCACCGGAGAAACAGGTGTTTTTGTAGCACCCGACTTTGGTGCGGAAGTTGAACCGGTTGAAGAGGTTGATTCTTCAAATCCGCCACCACTTAGTGATCCGCAGGTTGTAGAGTTTACACCGATTGATGTAGTTGCACGCGGAAGAGAATCAGCCGGCGTAACAGGCGTCCAAAGCGGAGACTGGGTTGTAACTGTGGGCCAGGGCCTGCTCATTAACAATGAAAGTGGCACCGCCAAAATAAGGGCCGTTTCATGGAGCCGAACCATGGATCTGCAGCGGCTGAAACCGCAGGATTTATTGCGTGAAGTGATGGAAAGTAAACTCGTAAACACGCCTTTGGAAGGACGTTCAACAGATTCATAATATGAAAATAACTGAAACTTCTGTAAAGCGGCCAATTGCAACAACAATGGTTTATCTCATTGTTATTGTGCTGGGTATTGTCGGATTCCGGTATTTACCGGTTGATTTATTACCTCCCATTGAATTTCCAAGACTATCTGTTACGGTTAATTACCCAAATGTTGGGCCGGAAGAAATTGAAACGATCATTACCGATCAGCTCGAAAATGCGCTGGCCGGAGTAGCCAATCTTGAAGAAGTAACATCAACCTCATCGGAAGGCCAAAGCCGTGTTAATCTGAACTTTTCGCGCAATGCTAATCTTGATGAAGCTGCAAACGATGTACGGGCAGCCCTTGATCGTGTTCGAAGAAGTTTACCGGAAGAGGCTGATCCCCCCAGGGTCAGAAAGTTTGACCCGAACGACTCTCCCATCGTAATTCTAGGAGCCCAATCAACCCGACAGCTTGATGAGCTTACACGAATACTTGAACGCGATATTGCTAAAAGAATAGAGCAAATCCCCGGCGTGGGCACAATTGATGTGTGGGGAGGAGTATATCGAGAATTACGTGTTGAATTAAAGCGCGACAGGCTCACAGCCAGCGGATTAACCGGCCTGGATGTCCGTAATGCTATTGTAGCTGAAAATAGCACGCTTCCAGGAGGAAATGTTCGGGATGGGTTTACTGATCTTTATGTTCGAACGCTTGGAGAGTTCACGGATATAAACCAGATCAGCGAAACAATTATTACGGTTGTTGATGGCAAACCTGTAAGGGTACGCGATGTTGCAAATGTGGTAGACGATTACAGGGATATCGGCAGGCTTGTTAGTATCAATGATGAGCCGATGATCCGGATGGGAATTCGAAAACAAACCGGGGCAAATACTGTTGCGGTTTCTGAAGGAATCGCCCGAGAAATTGAGAGAATAAATGCAGAGCGGGAAGACCTGCAGCTGATGAAGGTTATAGATCAAAGTGATTTTATCAAAAATTCTATTGATAATGTGCAGCAGGCCGCGATGTGGGGTGCCCTTTTTGCAGTGTTCATATTGTATCTGTTTTTGAGGAATGGTTCGTCTACGTTCATAATATCGTTAGCCATACCTATATCCATTATTGCCACTTTCGGGCTTCTTTATTTTAACGGATTAACACTAAACCAGATGAGTTTCGGGGGGCTTGCGCTTGGCGTGGGTCTCATTGTGGACAATGCCATTGTTGTGCTCGAAAACATCGTCCGGTTACGCAGCAACGGTAAATCTCTTGAGGAAAGCTCACTTGTGGGTACTGAAGAAGTAGGCGGTGCAATTATCGCATCAACCCTCACTACTTCTGTAATCTTTTTGCCGGTGGTATTTATGCAGACGATTACCGGAACACTTTTCCAGGAGCTGGCGCTGGTTGTAGTTTTTGCACTTTTCTGTTCGCTTTTTGTGGCTCTTACACTTGTACCTATGCTTGCCAGTAAATTCCTTACAATTAAACCAGATGATGATCCGGAAGCCAGGAAAAAGGGACGCTTCCAGCTTTTATTTGAAAAAGTTGAAGATAAATACAGCAATCTTCTCAGGCTTGCTATTAAGCGTAAATTTGTTGTTTTCGGGATTACTGCGGTATTGCTTGGTGGCGCAGTTTATGGTTGGGGCTTTATTTCGCATGAACTGGCTCCGCAGACAGAAGCTGATGAGGTAAGGATCGATTTCTTCCTTGCGGATGGTATGAACATTGCAGTCGCCAATCGGTATTTACAGGAATTGAAGGAAAGAGTAACAGCTATTGCACCGATGGATCAGGTAAAATATATGACCACGGATGTGCG
>SL_3KL_010_SEDDRAFT_10005140_pt1 | contig 11779 bp, 11 predicted proteins | sample SodLakKL_010_SED_2_FD_10381 | JGI IMG/M metagenome (IMG submission 10381)
TCTGCCGATCTCCCGAAGTCATGAACTGGGGAGGATTCACCGAGGGAGGTCCGCCCCCAGGATCGAAGCCCGACACTCGAGCGCTGAACTCGATCTGTGGCGTCAGGGGCCCCAGAAAGAGGTGGGTTCCCATCCCCAGGTGGAGATAGGGCTGAGACTGGTTCACCAGGACATCGGTCCAGTTTTCCTCTCTCAACTGACGGTCATCGAAGTCATGGTACAGGACACCTCCCCCGGCCAGGAGGAGGGGGCGAACCAGGGCCATCTGGGGAAAGGGACGTACGACCAGAGCCGCTCCTACCGCAGTCAGACTGCTCCGAGCCGAACAGTCGGCACATCCGACCCCCTGGATGGGAATTTCGGACCGGGTGGCGTGGGCTACACCGCCCCGCATTCCCAGGGAGGATTCGGACCTGCCCCACTCCAGTTCCACCCCGAGGGCCAGGGTGGATTCTCGGCGGCCCAGCTCGACCAGCGTCTGGCCGGCATTGTCCCGGATCTCTCCCAGGTCCGCTACCGGCGCGTATAGCCCCACCTGGGGCACGACCTTCAACTGTGCCTCGCCATGATCGGGGAGGAGGGAGAGTAGCCCCGAGGCCAGGATCGCAGGCAACAGGATCCAGCCGGGGACCGGGGGAATGCGCCGGATCGGTTTCAAGAGCGAGTTCAGGGCCAGGGCCCGCCCCCCTGGTGGTGTGGCCGGCAACGCTCTCCGCCAGTGTCTGATGAGAGAATGGGGAGATGGAAGGAACGGCATGGTGCCTCCGAAATGGGGACGGGGCTTCGCGGCTCACACGATGAAGAAAGAGGAAAAGGGCCGCCCTGGAAAGCCCCTGGAACGGGCTGAACTCGACGCCTCCCCACCCTCCGATATACATTCCAGTCGTCGTCCCCTCCAAAACGTCACTGGCCCTGTCATGTCCGAGACTCCACCTGCCCTCTCCCGTTCCGTGGAGGACTACCTGAAGGCCATCTATTCCCTGGAGGAGCAGGGGGACGCGGCCAGCACCAGCGCCATTGCCCGGGCGCTGGCCGTCCAGCCCGGATCGGTGAGCGGGATGGTGAAACGCCTGGCTGAATCGGGTTTCGTGGAGCACGAGCGGTACCGGGGTGCACGCCTCACCGATGAGGGTCGCCGGGAGGCGCTCCGGATCATACGCCGGCATCGGATCCTGGAAACCTACCTGAGCGAGCGCCTGGGGTTCTCCTGGGACGATGTCCATGAAGAGGCAGAGCGCCTGGAACATGCGGCATCCGATCGCCTCATCGACCGGATGGCCACCGCCCTCAAGAACCCCAGTCACGATCCACATGGAGCCCCCATTCCTACCCGGGCCGGTCTGGTCGAATCCACTACCCGGCTGACCCTGGCCGAGACCGAGGCCGGGATCAAGGTCCGCATCCGAGCCGTCCAGGACGACGACTCGGAACGACTCCGATATATGGAAGCTCGTGGGCTCCTGCCCGGCGTCCTGGTGACCGTTGACCAGCACGCCCCTTTCAACGGCCCGGTCTCCGTCCGGGTCGGCGACCCACCAGGCGCCAAACAGACGGTGGGCCACGAGTTGGCCCGGCGAATCCGGGTCAGTCCTGCCGACGAGACCGAAGAGCAGGACGAGGAGGCATAGGAGGCCCGGCAGCCGAGGTCCAGCTTCCCTGCACCTTCGTCATCCGTCCTCCGGCACCACCACCGCCTTGGTCACCCGGAGCGCCTCCACATCCTCCAGGGCCTCCTGGACCCGATCCAGCCCGTACCGCCCGCCGATGACCTCCTCGAATGGAAGGGCGTCTCCGTGACGCTCCAGCATCCTGAGGGCCCCTACCAGGTGTCGTAGATCCGTCCCCCACTGGCCGCGAAGCGCCACATGCTTCCGATTCAGGAGGGTATGGGGATTGAGGGTGGCTGATCCCGTATCCGTATAGTGTCCGGCCACCACGTAGCTTCCGCCGTCCCGGAGAAGGGCCAACCCCTCCTCCACCGCCGACGGCTGTCCGGCTGCTTCAATGGCCACATCCACGCCACGCCCGTCGGTGAGCGCCAGGATCCGCTCCCGGCGCTCCTCTCGCGTGGTCGCAGCCAGGGAAAGGGTCACGTCAGCCCCGAACCGGCGAGCCAGCGCCAGTCGGGCGTCCGGGTCGCCGATAGCCAGGATCTGGCCGGCACCCCGAAGCTGGGCAAAGGCCACGGCGCTCAGCCCCACCGGCCCCGTGCCCTGAACCAGGACGGTGGCGCCCATGGGCAAATCGCTTCGTTCCACGGCGGCGAAGCCGGTGAAGAGCCCACAGCCACCACCGATCAGCCGATCGGCAGGCACGCTCTCGGGCAGCTTGAGGATCTGCACCCCGGCCAGGAGGCGAATGGCCTGCGACCATCCCCCCAGAAGCCCCTCGTCCAGTGGGAAGGTGATCCCATAGACCCTGCGGGAAGGACATCGGTTGGGCTGGCTCGCCACCTGGCAATGGAAGCACCGGTGACAGGTTCCGTGGACATCCAGAAAAGTCACCGGATCCCCAGGGGCCAGGGGCCGGCCCAGGACGTCGGCCTCCACACCTCGGAGCTCCCGGATCCTGCCCACGCTCACATGGCCGGGAATGATGGGGTAGGGAACCCCGTCCAGACGGCCATGCCAGAGGTGGACATCGGTGCCGCAAACCTCGCTGGCCAGGGTGTCCAGGATGACTTCGCCTTCTTCCGGAGTCGGGTCGGGGAACTCCCGGATCTCCAACGGCATCCCGGGACCCGGCATGACGGCGGCCCGTACACTCATGAGAGCTTCCTTTGGATCGTGTCCATTCAGACCCCTCGGGGCCGGCTTCCACCCACGGCTCGGGAGGGAAGAACCTCCTCCTGGACCCGGGTCCCGTCCTCCCTCAGAACCCGGATGATCCGGTCCACATGGTCCCGCCCCCGGGTCTCCAGGTGCATGACGATCTCAACGTCCCCCACCGAGATGTCGGCAAAAGCCCGCTGGTGTGCAATCTCCAGGACATTGGCTCCTTCCCTGGCCACGAGCTGGGTGAGGCGGGCCAGGGAGCCGGGACGATCTCGAACCGTGACGACCAGGCGCGCCATCCGGCCATCGTCCACCATCCCCCGGTCGATGATCCGCGAGAGGATATTCAGGTCGATGTTCCCGCCGCAGAGGACCGTCACCACCGTCTCGTCCGGAGACACCGGCACCCGACCCGAGATGAGCGCCGCCAGTCCGGCGGCTCCGGCGCCCTCCACCACGCTCTTCTCTCGCTCCAGGAGGAGGAGGATGGCTCGAGCAATCTCCTCCTCTCCCACCAGCACCACGTCGTCCACGAAGCGCTGCAAGAGGGGAAAAGTCACTTTCCCCGGGGCTTTCACCGCAATCCCATCAGCCAGGGTTTCGGCTGTCTCCACCTCCACGATCCGGCCAGCCTCCAGAGACCGGAGGGCTGAGGGCGCCGCCTCCACCTCCACGCCGATCACCCGGACCTCAGGTTTCAGTGACTTGAGGGCCACAGCCGTGCCGGAGATGAGTCCTCCGCCACCCAGAGGGACCACGACCACATCCACATCCGGGGTCTGCTCCAGGATCTCCAATCCGACAGTCCCCTGCCCCGCCACCACCGCATCGTCGTCGAAGGCGTGGACCATGACCAGGTTCCGCGCTTCCTCCAGGCGTCGTGACTCCTCGATGGCCTGACTGAATCGCTGCCCGTGCAGGATCACCTCGGCGCCGTGGCGGCGAGTGTTGCTCACCTTGATGAGGGGAGTGGACTCGGGCATGAGGACCGTTGCAGGGATCCCCATGTTGTTGGCGTGGAAGGCGACGGCCTGGGCGTGGTTTCCGGCACTGGCCGTAATGACTCCCCGCTCGCGCTCCTCGGCTGTCAGGGTCAGGAGGCGATTCAGCGCCCCCCGCTCCTTGAAGGACCCGGTTCGATGCTGATTCTCGAACTTGAAGTGGAGGCGACCGGGCACCAGCTCTTCGAAGAGTCTCGTCCGGACACAGGGAGTGAGTACGATTTCGTTCCGGACCCGTTCCCGGGCCATCTGGATATCGTCAAGGGTGGGCATGGCGCCACGGTCCAGGGGTTGTGCAGTGGATCCGGGCTGAGTCCCGGATCAAGGGCGGGGAAGAATGGAACGGTGGAGGTGGCGGATACGCCACCCCTCCTCAGTGGGGACGAGGACCACCGTCTCATGGAGATGGGAACCGGCCCGCTCTTGCCACACCTCCGGCGCATCTTCCTGAACCTGGAGATGAAGACGGGTGATGACCACCGCTACATCGCCAGGGAAGCTCACTCGGGTTGAGTCCTCCTCCAGCCGAATCCCCTCAGCCAGTCGGGCTCGAAGCTCCAGGAGGGCCTCACCCCGGGAACCGGCCAGCGCCGGATCTCCCACCAGGTCGTCCAGGAGGGTCGCCTCCCGATCCAGCAGAGCCAGGGCCAGGGAGAGGTCGCCCACCGCCATGGCCTCCCGGAAGGCCCTGAGGGTGTGGAGGGCTCCCCGGGTGGGATCGGCTTCCGGCGGGTCCTCCAGGACCTGGCCTGTATCCACGGCCACGGGCCCCTCCCCCGGGTCCTCGCCATTTTCCCGGTGCTCGAAAGTGCAAGCCATGGGAATGAGGGCCGTCATCAGAATCAGGGGCCGAAGCCACCTGAGCTCACCGTAGGAGGTCAAGAGCAGGCCCTGGGCACCAGGCGGCGTCAGTCGGAGTGACCCAGGAGCGCCTGCAGCTCCTCTTCGGTCAGATCGTCGGCGGAACGGGTGCCGATCCCACCCGCCTTTCGCGGGTGTTTCGGCCGGTCCTGCTCACTGCTGGACTGGGATTCCCCGGCGTAGTCGTAGCCTTCCAGGGAGGTCCGATCCAGGGAGCGGCCCAGGCGGTGCTCGATGGACTTGAGATAGCCCAGTTCGCCGGCCGTCACGAAGGTCACCGCCTTCCCGGCGGATCCTGCCCGACCCGTACGGCCGATGCGATGAACGTAGTCCTCAGGGTCCATGGGCACGTCGTAGTTCACCACGTGCGAGATCCCCTCCACGTCCAGACCCCGCTGGGCCACATCGGTGGCCACCAGAACCCGAACCGCCCCAGTGGCGAATCGGTCGAGGGCCCGGACCCGATGCTGCATCCTCCGGTCCGAGTGCATGACCTCGGTCTTCACCCCGTGGCGCTCCAGCCGTCCACTCAGGGCGTCGGCACCAGCCTTGGTCCGGGTGAAGACCAGGACCTGATCCCAGTTCTCCCCTTCCAGGAGATGGAGAAGGAGCTCAGGCTTCACACCCGGCTTGACCATGAAGACCTCTTCCTCGATGAGGTCGGCCACCGTCCCGGAGGGCGTGGCTTCTACCCACACGGCATCCTTGGTGATCTGCAGGGCCAGGGCGTGAACGCCGTTGGGCATGGTGGCCGAGAAGAGCATGGTCTGCCGGTTCCGAGGGGAACGCCGGAGGACGTCCTCGATCTGGGGCCGGAAACCCATGTCCAACATCCGGTCGGCTTCGTCCAGAACCAGGACCCTCAAGTTGCTCAGGTCCACATTCCCCCGCTCCAGGTGGTCGTTGAACCGCCCAGGCGTGGCAGCAATGATCTCCCAGCCGCCCCGGAGAGCTTCGATCTGGGGCTCGTACCCCACTCCCCCTACGACATCGGCAACCCGGACCGCCGTTCCCTTCCCCAGGAGCCTGGCGTCTTCTGCCACCTGCTGAGCCAGCTCACGGGTTGGACAGAGGATCAGGATCTGGAGGCCTTTCCCCATCTCGACCCCCTCCATGGAGGGAATCATGAAGGCACCGGTCTTCCCGGTCCCGGTCTGGGCGATCCCCACCACGTCCTGCCCTTTCAGGGCCGAGGGGATGGCCTTGGACTGGATGGGCGTAGGCTTGGTCCACCCCTGGGCCTCGATGGCCGCCAGTCGATCCTGGGAGAGGCCCAGGCTCTCAAAAGTTGCTGCTTCGCTCAACGTTGACTCCGTTACAGGTACCTGACACCGGCGATTCGGGACGTTCCCGACGGCCAGCGCCAACGTTTATAGTTTAGTGGAACCGTTCGGTTCCGCCCATTCCGGAGATTCTCAGCCGGAGGCGGACGTCGCCGGTTCCCACCTGCCGGGTCGGCAGGATCGAAGAACATCCAACTCAACATCCCAACCATGTCTCCTGACTCCAACGATCCCTACCGCGTCCTCTTCGTCTGCCTGGGCAACATCTGCCGGTCTCCCCTGGCTGAAGGGGTGTTCCGGCACCTGGTCCAGGAGGCGGGGCTGGACCACGCCTATGAGGCCGATTCGGCCGGCACCGGAGCCTGGCACGCCGGCGAGGACCCGGACCCTCGCTCCCAGGCCGTGGCCGGCAAGCACGGCGTTTCCCTCCAGGGACCGGCCAGAAAGGTGGAGATGGACGATTTCAGCAACTTCGACCTGATCCTGGCCATGGACCAGGACAACCGGCGGAACCTGGAGGAACTTGGGAGCCGCGCCCCAGGCCATGCCCAGCTCCGGCTCCTACGGGATTTCGACCCCGAGGCTCAAAGCGGAGCCGAGGTTCCGGATCCCTATTATGGCGGGCCCGACGGCTTCGACCAGGCCTACGAACTGGTCCGACGATCCTGTGAGCACCTGCTCCACGAGCTGGAAGACGGCGGCCTGTCAGGAGAATGACGCTTCCCCCCTCCATCCAAGCGGCGGTCACCCGTACCCTCTCCCCTGTAGAGGGTGTGGAGCGGGTGGGAGGCGGATGCATCGATCCGGCCTGTCGGATCCAACTCGCCCACGGAGAAAATGCCTTCCTCAAGTGGTCCCGGGAAAGAGGGCCTCGAGGATTCGGGGTAGAGGCCCGAGGGCTGGAGGCGCTGGCCGGACGAGGGGGCATTCCGGTCCCCCGGGTCCTGGGCTGGGACGACGGGAGCGCCGATACCCGGGGCTGGCTACTCCTGGAGTGGATCGATCCCGGCGACGCCCACGCCTCCACCGGTGGGACGCTGGGAGAAGGGCTGGCCACCCTCCATCGTCCCCTCCCCTCCGGCACCGAGCCGGGCTGGGAGGAGGACGGCTGGATCGCCACCCTCCCCCAGGCCAACCCCCAGGGGATGGATTGGCCTCGGTTCTGGGCTGAAGCTCGGCTCCTCCCCCAATGGGAAGCGGCCCAGAACGCCGGGTACTTCTCCCCGGATGACCAGGACCGGATGGAAGCGCTCCTGGCCCACCTCCCCCTGGCACTGGCGGCCTGGGAGGCTGATGGATTGGCCCTCCTCCATGGGGATCTGTGGAGCGGGAATGTCCTGGTGGGAATCGGCGGGGAGCCACACCTGGTGGATCCGGCGGTCTACCGGGGCCACCGGGAGGTGGACCTGGCCATGCTGGAGCTCTTTGGCGCCCCCTGGAGTGGGTGGCGAGAGGGGTACGAAGCGGCGGCTCCCCTTCAGCCAGACTACGACCGAGTGCGAAGAGGCATCTACCAGCTCTACCCCCTCCTGGTCCACGTGAACCTGTTCGGGGGAGGGTACGTGGCCCGGACCCGGGCAACACTCGAGCAAGCGTTGGCCCAGCTCTGAGTTCGGGTGATCCAGCCTCTCCGCGTCGCCCAGGGCCGCAAGAGCCCGACGCGGCGGTCGCTCCTGTTCTTCAACAGCCTTTTAGCCCCGCACCGAAGCCGGATGGCCCGGCGACGAGTCGGATCACTCCCTCTGGTCAGAGGCGGCGGGCTACCAGGAGTCCGTCACCCACCGGCAGAAGGAGGGCGTCCCACTCCGGATCTCGGGCCACTGTCTCCAGCGTGGTTCGGATGGCCCGGGTGGATGCTTCGTCATTCTCCGGATCCACCACCTTCCCCTTCCACAGGGCATTGTCCACCAGGAGAAGGCCTCCGGGACGAAGGAGCCGTCGGGCATGGGCCACGTAGCCCGGTAACCCCTCCTTGTCTGCGTCCAGGAAGACCGCATCCCAGCTCCCATCGGACTCCATGGAAGAGAAAACCGACGCGGCATCCCCGGTCCGGAACTCGACCTGCCCCCCCTCACCCGCTTCCTCCAGAAGCCTTCGGGCCAGCCGGCTCCTCTCCGACTCAGAGTCCACCGTCACCAGACGTCCCCGAGCCGGCAGCGCCCGGACGATCCAGAGGGCCGAGTATCCGGCCAGTGTCCCGATCTCGAGAACGGACCGGGCTCCGATCATCCGGAGGAGAAGCTGGACCGTCCGTCCGGTGATGGCTGGGAGCTGGATCTCAGGGAGTCCCTCCTTTTCCATGGCGTGGAGGATCCGCTGAAGGGACTCATCCTCCGGGGCAAAGAGCCGGGCGATGAAATCTTGCGTCCCATGGGCAGCTTCGCTCACCCCTCCCGCTCCTCAGCCAGACGCCGAACCGCTTCGGTCAGGAGGTCATCCGAGGTGGCATAGCTCAGTCGCACGTAGCGGTCGTCCCCGAAGGCCACCCCTGGCACCAGTGCCACCCCCGTTTCCTCCAGGACCTGGGAGCACCATTCCTGGGAGTCGGCCATCCCGTCCTGGAACTCGCTGTCCACGCGGATGAAGAGGTAGAAGGCCCCTTGGGGCTCGATGATGGAGAGATGGGGCAGTCGCGTCCGGATGGCCTCTGCCGTCAGGTCCCGACGACGGCGGAAGGCCTCCAGCATCTCGGCCACCGACGCGTCGGCCCTCTCCGGGTGGGTGAATGCCTCGAGCGCCGCCATCTGGGAAGGCGTGGCTGCATTGGAGGTACTGTGGCTCTGAAGGGCCGACAGCTTGTCCGCAACCTCGGGAGAGGTGACGGCGAATCCGATCCGCCACCCTGTCATGGCGAAGCACTTGGAGACCCCGTCCACCACCACATGGGGTCCCACTTCTCCCGGCTCCAGATCCATGAGCCCGGCGGCCATTTCCCCCTCTGATTCCGAGAACACGATCCGGCGGTAGATCTCGTCGGAAATGAGCCAGATCCCGCGATCCCGAGCCCACCGAGCCACGGCAGCCAGCTCATCCCGGGTGTACACAGCCCCCGTGGGGTTGGAGGGAGAGCAGAGGATGAGCCCCCGGGTTCGGGGACCTGACGCAGCCTCCAGCTCTTCCGGGCTCAGCTTGAATCCCCGCTCCTCCGGTCCCTTCACGAAGTTGGCTTCGGCCCCTGCCAACCCCACCATCTGCGGATAACTGGTCCAGTACGGGGACGCCACCAGGACCTGGTCTCCCTTCCCGAAGAGGGCGAAGCAGGCGTTGAAAAGGGCCTGCTTGGCCCCGCACGTCACCACCACCGACTCAGGCTCCACGGCCCACCCTCCCCGGGAGCGGGTCTCCATATCCCTGGCCACCGCCTCCCGGAGTTCGGGAAGGCCCGGGGCCGGGGTGTATCCAGTTCGTCCATCCCTGATGCCCCTGATCGCAGCCTGGGCGATCCAGTCCGGCGTGGGGAAATCCGGTTCTCCGGCGCTCAGATTGATGATATCCCGCCCCTGGGCCTTGAGCTTCCTGGCCAGCGTGCTGACGGCGATGGTAGCAGAGGGGCTGAGCTTCTGGATGTTGGGGCTGAAGTCCATGGATCTGGGTAGCCTGGGAGGCAAAGCGTGAATGGAATCGATTGGGAGCCGGACCCGGAACAGCGCACGGCCGGAGGGGCAATATCTCCCCCCTTCCGCATCTGCAGCAACCCGACAGCTCATCCATCAAAGGTTGATCCGGCCACATGGACGAGTCCACATTATCTGATCTGGTGGTCGGACGGATACAGGGAGCCCGGAAGGAACAGTGTGTTGAGCCGAGATCCAATGACAGTGGTGTTCGACTTCGTGGATCCCGGATCCTACCTGGTTCAGGAGATCCTCTACCCGTGGGAGGAGGACCCGGATCAGGCCGACAGAAGGGTCAACTGGCTGCCCCTGGAGCTGCGTCCACCGCCCAGTGAACTGATTTCACCGGATGAGGCGGGATGGGCCGCCCTCCTCCAGGCCATGAAGGAGGAGGCAACCCGACTGGATCTGCCCTTCTCCCCTCCCGACTTCGTGCCCTGGACACGGAAGGCCCACGAACTGGTCTTCCACCTCCGAGAGGTGGAGAGTGACAGTGCAGCCCGCCAGATGATCCACCGGATCTTCCGGGCCTATTTCCAGGACGGTCTGGATCTGGGGCGCGTGGACATTCTAGTGAGCCTGGTCGACGCCGCCGGCTTCGACGCCGCTGAAGCACGGACCGTGTTGGGGGTGGATCGCTTTCAGGAAGCCGTGGAGGGAGCACGGAGCGAAGCCCTGGAACGGGACTTTCGAGGCGTCCCCACCCTCCTCCTGGGAAATTCCCGGCGACTTGAGGGCTATCACGGTCCGGAGGAGCTCAACGCCTTCCTGGCCGACCAGTAGGCGGAGGAGCGGGTCCTACGACTCGCCTGGACGAATCAACTTCGATGGAGGGGAATCCCATGGCAGGATATGTGCGAAAGACAGTAGCGGCCCCATCCCGGGTCCTGGAGGAAGCCCAGGCGTTTCTTCCGGAGCGCCTCGGGCTGTCTCGAACCAAGAGCTCAGACCACGTTGCCACCTATGCCGGAGACGAAGGAACCGTGTCGGTACACGCCCATCCGCACTCCATGTACACTGAGGTGGTAGCGCAAACCGATCAGCTCCGGACCTCCCGGATGGATTACGAGATCCAGCAGTTCCTCAACAACTTGCCTTATGAAGCAGGCGACCACGGGGGTCCCGGCTCCGGAGATCCATCCTGACCCGGACCCGCTCCCGACCTGCATGCCCTTTCAACGACCACGAAGCTGATCTGAATGGAATCTTTTGATGAACTGGGCCTGAGCCCCGAACTGGTGGAGGCTCTGGCTGCCGAGGGGATCGAGACGCCTTCGTCCCTCCAGGCTGACGCCATTCCCGTCCTGAAACAGGGCAACCCTGCCGTCCTCCGGGCCGGACCCGGAGGCGGAACCCTGGTGACCTGGGGAGCACCCCTCCTGAATCGGTTGCCTACAGGGGGCACCCAGCCCGTTGGTCTGATCCTGACGCCTACGCCGGAAACGGCCCAGGAAACTGCCCTCTCTCTTGCTCGGCTGGGGCTGGCCACAGGTCATCGCTGCGCCGCCCTCCATGGGGGATGGGCGCTCCCGGGTCATGCAGACCTCCTGGTCGGGACCCCGACCCAGCTTGCCGCTGCCGTGCGGAATGCCGAGGTGAAGCTGGACGCCGTCGAGGCCCTGGTCCTGGACGGGGCCACCCTGGTCCTGGACGGTGAGAACCGGGATCGGGTGGGCATCATCCTGGAGTCCATCGGAAAGGGTGAGATCCAGGGCGTGGTCGTGTCGGACCCCGTGACCGTCTCCATTCGGGAATGGGTCGATGCCCACCTCCGGCGGGCCGTATTCCTCCCCGGAGAAGCTGCCGGTACGGATCGGGCCGAGGCCCCACTGCAGAGGGGCACCATCCTCCTGCATCCCGGCGAAGCAACCGACCCCCTGCAGGAACTGATCCCGGTCGTCTCTCAGTTGCTGAGCACTGAGGTCCACCACGTCCTCCTCTTCTGTCGCTCCGAAGACCGGGCAGCCGATGCAGCCGACCTCCTGACCCTCCACGGCTACCAAGCCGGAGCACCCGGGGACCCAGACGCACCGATCTGGCTCGGGTTGGACCCACTGGCGGACCGGAAGGCGGTGGATACCTCGGACGTGGCAGCAGACCGGATTGCCACGCTCTCCCTGGACCTGCCCCTGGATGTGGACGCCCTGGACCGGCGCCATGGCGGTGGATCCATGGCCGTCTGTGTTGCCAGCCCACGGGAGCTTCCCCACCTACGGCGCCTGGCCCGGGAGGCCGGATACCGCCTG
>SL_3KL_010_SEDDRAFT_10005141_pt1 | contig 11778 bp, 10 predicted proteins | sample SodLakKL_010_SED_2_FD_10381 | JGI IMG/M metagenome (IMG submission 10381)
GTGCACCGCTCTCACGATCAGGTAGAGTCGGTTATTGCCAGCCTGGTTGAAGATCAACAGCGCTATCATCGTGACAGCCGCAAGGCTGAAATAGATCGCAGTCGGGCCGAATTGTTAATGGAAGAGCTGGAAAAAGAACAGGAACTGTTGAAGGCCAGACGTGAGGATATACTGACTGAAGCCAGGGAAGAAGCAAGGGATATGGTTAAGAAAGCAAAAACCAAAACGGACCAGATCATCAGGGAGTTAAGAACACTAAAAAGTGAAACAGGGAAGCAGGACACTCTTGCCAGGGCTGAACAGGCACGCCAGGAACTGAACGAACTGCGCAGGGAGACTGATGAACCTGAAGAAATGGAAGACAATGCGGAATATGTTTTAAAAGAGGGTGACCTTGTAACAGGTGCACCAGTCTATGTTCGCAGTCTTAAGCAAAAAGGAGAAGTGATTTCTTTCAATAAAGAGGAAGCCCTGGTTCAGGTCGGAGCTATGAAAGTACACCTGCCGCTGCAGGAGTTGCGGTTGGATAAAAAAAAGTCCAATAAAGAAGCAGATGACCTTAAATCTCAATCAACAGGAAGCTATAGTGTTAGTAAAGATATGAGCGTGAAAAACTCCATCGATCTGCGCGGTTTGAACCTGGATGAGGCCCGACCTCTGGTTGATAAACTACTGGACAATGCCCTCTGGGCAGGATTTGCCAGGGTGGACATAATACACGGTAAAGGTACAGGCAAACTAAAGCAGGGGTTGCGTTCATATCTGAAGGAACATCCCCTGGTTACTACTTACCGCGGTGGCAGTTCCAGTGAAGGTGGCGAAGGGGTTACAGTAGTGGAACTAAAAAGTTAAAATTGTTACTTTTTATTATGGTAAAGGACGAGCTATTGACCATGACTTTAAATATTGAAAAACAGGTTTTAAGTTTGTTGGAACCAGGTATATTTAAAACCACAGAGCAGATAGTAGAAGAATTTCGCATGGAATTTCCGATACAGTGGAAAACACTGAAAGAAGAAGGGGAGATACTTTACGGTAACAGCTGTAGTTCATTTCAACAGCCTGCTACCCGTATCTCCCAGGTATTAAGAACTCTTCCTGACACACATGTATTATGTCTGCATGAACAGGACAAAAGGTTTTGGGGTATAAAAGAATAAAGCTTAAAAGCTATTTAATTGTTTGGATCCGGTCCCCTTGAAACTATCAATGTAACCTGACGGCTTGTGCTCAAGGTTGTCCCCGCTGCAGGAACTTGTTCGATGACCCTGTTTACTCTTACTTCATCATCATAACGCTGTTCCACTACAGTGCTTAAGCCGGCCCTGGAAATTTCCATTTCTGCCAGTGCAGAGAATTTGCCAATCACATCGGGAACTACAACCGGCCCGGAATCATCATCACGCCAACCGAGAAAACCTCCTCCGGGAGAGGTAGCCGTGCTTACCGCAACGGTTGCCGGATCAGTTGCTGTTCCGTCTGCCTGTTGGGCAGACAGGGTATAGGTGTAAGAACTATCCATTTCAATATTCGGATCTGAGTACTGGCGAGCATCGGCACTTAGTTCCCTGTAAGTTTCTTCGCCGGTATCAGTGGATACTTTCTGCAGGACAAAGCCTGCCGCATCAGGTCCGTCATATTCCCATTGCAGGGTTACACCATCTTCAGTCACGTACGCGTTGAATAATGTGATATCATCGGTTGTCCGACCGCGCTGCTCGGCCATATCCAGGAATCTGGGATCGGCCGGCATCTCCTCTGCATCCTGTGGTCCCCGCCCCGGACCGCCCCTCGATGACCAGCGTCCGTCGGTAATGATATAAGATGGACGGTTATAGAAACGACCTTCATGCATATCACACCTTTGGGCCGGCACCTGGCCTGCTATAAAATAATCTGTTCTAACAGAGCCGGCTTCCTGACAGGAATCAGTAGGTAATAACCCAGATCTGGAGCATACTGTTGCTCGAACAATTCCTTCAGGCTGTTCAAAATCCTCAATTTCCAGGTCTTCGAAAGCTTCAAGAAAAACTTCACGCAGAAAAGCAGTGGAGTATCTCCAGCCCTGCTGAATACGGCCCATCTTGGGTTCGTCATAACCCATCCAGAAGGTAGCAACCAGGTTTGGTGTGTAGGCGGCCAGGTAAACATCCTTCCAGTCGTCGGTGGTTCCGGTTTTTGCAGCTACCGGACGGTCAATTTGAAGAGCCCGGCCAAGATATTGAGTTACGAAGTCCTGCAGGATATCATTGACCAGAAAAACAGCCTGGGGGCTTAAAACCTGCTCCGGTTCAGGGCGGTTTTCATAGATAACTTCTCCATAGCGGTCCTCTATCCGTTCTACAGTGTGCAACCCAATCTTGACTCCATCATTAGCAAGAACACTGTAAGCCTGGGCCATATCAATTGCGCGTACTCCCCTGGTAAACCCCCCAAGGGTTAAAGCGATATTTTCCATTTCATCTGGATGTAGGGTTGCAATGCCCATTTTCTGAGCATATTCTGCGCCAACACGTGGTCCTAAATCCTCAAAAGCCCGAACGGCAGGAATGTTGTATGAGAAATACAGGGCATCACGGGCCGGTATAAAACCCCGGAATTGGTAGTCGAAGTTTTCCGGGAACCAATCCCCCCTGGGTCCGATATATGGTGAATCGTCAAGAGTTGATCCTGCGCCGGCCAGGGTGCCTTCCTCAAAAGCAGGCCCGTACGTAATAATTGGTTTTATTGCCGAACCGGGCTGCCGTAAAGTATTAAAGCGAAGTATTTCATCAATTCTTTTCCGGTATTCACGTCCTCCGCCTAATGCCTGAATCTGTCCTGTCTGAGGATCTGCAAGAACTATGGCTGCCTGGGGCTGGGCGATTCCGGTTTCTTCATCCTCTAATTCTTCAAGCTGGGCACTGGTCAAATCCTGGTCTTCGGGTAGTATTGCAATTGCTGATCTTGCTTCAAGCAGGTTTACATAGATCGTTGTCGGATATAGCTCTTCGTTGGCCAGAACTGACTCAACATGGCTTTGCATATCAGGGTCCAGGGTAGTATAAACCTTTAGTCCGTCAGTATAGATCGCCAGGTAAGCTTCCTGGCGCGAGTCAATCGTAGGCAGATCAATGAGAATCTCTATCAGTTCCTCGTGAATAACATAATCTATGAAATGCGGGTAGGGATATTCTTCATCTCTCGGTGCCCCGTAAGACATCTGCCGGTTTAGGGCCTGATTATATTCTTCTTCAGTCAGCATTTCCTGCCTGTGCATATTGCCAAGCACAATTCGCATTCTTGCCTCGGCTTCAGCCTGGTTATCAAAAGGATTAAACAAATTTGGTGACTGAACGGCACCCGCAAGCATAGCTGCTTCATTTACATTAATTTCTTCAACACTTTTATCGAAATACGTTTGTGACGCGGCTTCAACACCGTAAGCTCCGTTACCGAAATATATCCGGTTTAAATACATTTCCAGGATTTCATTTTTACCATATATTTGTTCAAGCTGAATAGCTAACCATATTTCCTGAACTTTTCTCTCGTAACTAGTTTCAGTTGTTAAATATGCATTTTGCGCCAGCTGCTGGCTAATGGTGCTGGCCCCCTGGACTATTCTACCAGCTCTCAGATTGGCGTATGCGGCCCTGATACTGCCGACAACATCAAATCCGAAATGATCATAAAAACGTTCATCCTCAATGGCGATAAAGGCCTGCTGAACATGTTCCGGGACCTGGTTAAGGCTGACAGCAATCCGGTTTTGTTCTTCATGCAAGGCAGTTATTTCTTCGCCATGGACATCGAAAAGGTATGATGTTTCCACCGTTGCCAGTCGAGAAGTGTCGAGTTCAGGAGCATCGCTGATAAAGCTGTTTACAACTACTGCTGCAGCGCCGCCCCCGATAAGAAATAACAAAAATAATACGAGCAGAATAATTAATATAATGCTGCGTTTTTTCCTTGGGCTTTTCTTTTTGGTTTCATCTATATTTTGGTCAAACGGTATTTTCTTTTCTGCCAATTTATGGTCAACCTCCTTGAGACAAAAAAATCATCTGTTCTCATTATAACACAGCTTTTCAATGGCTATAATTGCGAATGGTGAACTAAATATTAAGTAAAAAATATTTTTTGTTAAATTATCTTGATAAAAGTTACTTAAAAGTATACCCATTTATTAATTGATCATGTAAAATATTAATTAGTAAAACAAAAAAGAAAAAGTAGCAGTATGAATAGCTCTCGAGGAGGAGTAATTATGAGCAGCCAGCAGGCACATGAACTTGAAGCAGTAAAAGCAGTTGAAATGGAAACTTTTTTTTATCCTAAGTCAATTGCGGTAATCGGGGCCAGTCAAAATGCGCTTAAACCTAACGGAATACCTTTATACCTTTTGAATATGTTTGGTTTTAAAGGAGAGGTTTATCCTGTTAATCCAAAATATGAAAATGTGGGTGGATTGAAGTGTTATCCGTCGATTCTTGATATTGATGCGCCGATAGATCTGGCAATTATTGGAGTTGCTGCTGCCCAGACTATGGCTGTTCTGGAAGAATGTGAAAAGAAACAAGTCAAAACAGTAATAATATTTACATCAGGTTTTGCTGAAATTGGTGAAGAAGGGCGAAAGATTCAGGATGAAATGAAAAATCTGGCTGACAGGAGCGGCATACGCATTCTTGGCCCGAACTGCCTGGGCATATTGAATTATTATAACGGGAATATGGCCAGTTTTTTTTACAACCAGGAGCGAAGGGATTTGGTTCACCCGAAAAAACTTTCATTTATCACCCAGAGCGGTGGTCTTGGTGGAATCATATATCAAATGGTTATGCAGCTTTCGATTGGATTCAATTACTTTGTTAGTACCGGTAATGAAGCAGATGTATCATTTTCAGAAATTCTCAACTACCTGGTCAGGCAGGATGAAGTTACTATTGTGGCCGGTTATCTTGAAGGGCTGCAGGGCGATGGCAGGTTGTTTATGGAAGCCTGCCGCCATGCCTTAGAGCAAAAAAAACTGGTGACTATGCTTAAAGTGGGACGGACAGAAAGTGGGGCTGCTGCTGCGGCATCTCACACCGGCGCCCTGGTCGGTTCCGATCAGGTTTATGATGGTATGTTTAAACAATATGGCGTGCCAAGAGCTGACGATGTTGAGCAGATGAATGCCCTGATTGCCCTTTATGCTTCCGGGAGATTGCCCCGTGGTAAGAAAATGGCGATAATAACTATTTCCGGTGGCGGTGGAGTAGTTGTTGCTGACAAATGCCCTCAGTACGGCCTGGAAGTAGTCAGCCTGACAGAATTAACCCAGCAGAAACTGCGGGAATTTGTCCCGGTTTTCGGAGCGGTTGGCAACCCCGTTGATTTAACTTCCCAGCTGTTTATTGACAGGGAACTGTTTCAGCGGGCACTGCGTCTGGTTATGCAGGATCCCGAGGTTGATGTTGGCGGTTTCTTTTATAACCTTGAAATGCCTGATCCGGAAGCAGCCCAAAAAATAATTGAAGTGTACAGGGAAGTTGAAAAACCGCTGATTATATTCACCTGGCCTACAGGGCAGGATTATGCTATAAAAGCGAAAAATACCCTGGTTCAGGCCGGTGTTCCTGTAATTGAACATATTCCCAGTGGACTGTGGGCCATCAATGCCCTTGCTGACTGGGTTCAGAAAATTGAGCGCCCCCGCTATAAACATGTCAGCAAACCTGGTAAGGCCCGGGATTTTGCCCGCAGCCAATTAAGGGAAAATGCAGTAGAACCTGGTGGTGCATTAACTGAGTGGCGTTCCAAGCAAATATTGGAGTCTTATGATATACCTTTAACGAAGGAGACTCTAGTCACAAGCCCTGGAGAAGCTGTAAAGGCTGCCAGTGATATAGGGTATCCGGTTGCGCTGAAAATTATGTCTCCTCAGCTTCTCCACAAAACAGATGTCGGGGGACTGGAATTAAACCTGAATAGTGAAAATGAAGTTGTAAATGCTTTTAATTCTATCATGAGTAGAGTAAAACAGGAGCGGCCAGATGCTTCACTGGAAGGGATACTGGTTCAGGAAATGTTAAAACCTGGCCTCGAAGTTATTGTTGGAGTCAAAAACGATCCAATCTTTGGGCCTGCCGTGGTTTTCGGGCTTGGCGGCGTTTATGTTGAAGTATTAAAAGACGCTTCCACCAGGGTTGCTCCGCTCAGTGAAGAAGATGCTCGTGAAATGATTCAGGATATAAAAGGCAAAGCCCTTTTAAGCAGCTTCCGCGGGCAAAAAGAGCGTGATATAGAAGCATTGGTCCGGGTATTAACGAATATTTCAAGGCTTGCCCTGGAGTTGAAGGATGAAATCGAAGAGATTGATATTAATCCGCTTATTCTATATGAAAATGGCGCAGGCGCTGTTGCGGCCGATGCATTGATAGTAGCAAAAAAATATACTTAAAAGCCATGGCCAGCTTGTGATATAATAATTAACGGGTGAAAAAAATGATATTAAAAATAAAAAAAACCGACTATATTATAATAACAGCTATACTGGTGTGGGGTCTTGTAGGTTTCTGGTTTAATATACAGCACGCCGGGGCTGTTGAGCATAAATATGCTACTATTTACGTTCAAAATGAACAGGTTGCAGAACTGTCGCTGTCAGAAGCTGATAGCTATGAATACAGCTTTGACTTCGGTCCTGAAAATGAGCATACCGCTCTTGTTGAAGTCGAAGAGGGACGGATCAGGATGATACCTCTCGAAGATGATATTTGTCCAAGGCATATCTGTTCACACACCAGCTGGATAGAATACTCTTATGAAAAAATTGTTTGCTTGCCAAACCAAATTATGATAGCATTCAATGAATCATCAAGAGGCACTACCAGGGAAGATCTGGATGGTGTAACTTACTAGGTCGCCTGATTAAGCCGACTGACTGTCAAATATGTTGACAAAGAAAATAACTATTTATATAATTACTGTAGTTTTTTTTGGAAGTGGTGTAAATGTACATATACCTGCCTGAGGTTAAACAAAAAAAAGGCGAAGCCTTTGATTACATGTTTGAAGAAAAACTTGCCGAATCATTTGATGATTTTTCTGAAGGCGGCACATTAACGCTGCAGGTAAGCGTTTCCTCCAGTGCGGACAAAGTGTTGATTAACGGTAGCTTTAATGCTGCTGTACAGACTGTTTGTTCAAGGTGTCTCGAAAACTTTGATTACCATTTAAAAGCTGATTTTACTGAGGCTTTTAATGTGTTGAAGGAAGTTCCGGCTGGTAGCACTCCTGACAGTCTGGCCGCGGAAACTGCAAATATGCATACTGTTGTTGGTGACTATCTTTATCTGGATGAATACATCCGGCAGTTAATCATACTGGCTCAGGAATACAGTCCTTTATGCAAACCTGATTGTAAGGGCATTTGTGCCGGCTGTGGTACAGACCTGAACAACTCTTCCTGTAGTTGCAATATGGATGATGAAGCAATTGATATCAGGCTTTTAAAGCTAAAAGAACTGAAACAGAGATAACTAGTAAATAAGGAGGCGTTACAGTGGCTGTTCCCAAGAGAAAAACCTCAAAATCAAAGAGGGATATGAGACGCTCGCAGTACAAATTAAAAGCTCCCCATCTTACTCCCTGTCCACAGTGTCATGAGCTTAAGCCCGGTCATAAGGTTTGCTTAAACTGTGGACACTATAAAGGTAGGGAAGCCGTAAAAGTGAACTAACAGCATATAGAGTACGCCCCTAATGCTTAGCCATAAGGGGCGTGTTATGTATATATGCTTTTTCGGTTTTATGTGAGGAAGTGATCAGCTTGGTAAAAGTGGCAGTAGATGTCATGGGTGGAGATCATGCACCTGATGAGATAATTAGCGGCGCATTGTCGGCGCTTACTTTTTTTAATGACCTGAACCTGGTTCTTATTGGCCAGGAAGGTAATATTAAAAAATATTTAGACAAAAAAGATTATCCTTCCAATCGTGTTCAGATAGTTAATGCCGATGAAATTATAAATAGTGATGATGATCCGGGCCTTTCAATCCGCAGCAAAAAAGGATCATCCATGGTAAAAGCATTACAAATGGTTCGCAAGGGTGAAGCTGACGCTGCCCTTAGCGCAGGTAATACTGGAGCATTAATGGCTGCAGGAGTATTATTCCTGGGGCGATTAAGCGGCATAAGCAGGCCGGCCCTCCTGACTCCTATGCCAAGCTTTAGCGGAAAGCCTGTTCTATTTCTTGATGTAGGAGCAAATATGGATGCCAGTCCGGAACAGCTTTTACAGTACGCGCAAATGGGTCGGATTTATGCACAGCAAATTTTGGGTTACAGTGAACCCCGTGTAGGCTTGTTTAATGTAGGCGTTGAAAGCAACAAAGGTAATATACAGGTCAGAAAAGCTTATCAGTTGTTTGATAAGCTTTTGCCGGGTTTTTGCGGAAATGTTGAAGGCACTGAAGTTTTCTTTAATGCGGCTGATGTAGTTGTCTGTGATGGATTTGTTGGCAATATATTCCTAAAAAGTACTGAAGGTCTTTCCAGAGCTATTTTAACTCACTTCAGGCAGGAGATTCCTAATAATTTAAGATATAAAATTGGTGCTTTATTGCTTAGTCCGGTTTTTAACAGTCTGCGTAACCAGGTTGACGCTTCTGGGTATGGCGGAGCTCCTCTCCTGGGAGTTAACGGTCTTTGTATAAAGTGTCACGGCTCTGCAAAGGAAAAATCTATTGAACAGGCTTTAATCAAGCAGGCGCACCCCTTTGTTAAGAACAATGTTATAAGGCAAATGCAGACCATGATTGAATTCCTTAATGAAGAAATCAAGGAGACTTCTTTCAGTGAACAAAACTGCCAATACAATCATTAGTGGAACAGGGATATCTCTTCCAGATACAGTTCTTACTAACAGTGACCTGGAAAAAATGGTTGAAACCAGCGATCAATGGATTGTATCAAGAACCGGAATACGGGAAAGACGAAAATTAGAAAACGGGTTTTCAAATGTAGATTTATCAGAAGCTGCCGCAAGGGAAGCTCTTGACAGGGCAGCAGTAAAGCCATCCGAGCTTGATTTGATCATTGTAGCGACTGTTACACCAGATCACCCGACTCCCTCAACTTCATGCCTGCTTCAGACAAGGTTAAAAGCTGATAAAGCAGCAGCTTTTGATCTTTCGGCAGGATGCAGCGGTTTTGTTTACGCTCTTACAGTGGCTCATCAATTTATCAGCACCGGTGTATATAAAAATGTCCTTGTTGTCGGAGTCGAAGTGCTGTCAAGAGTGACCGACTGGGAAGACCGCGGCACCTGTGTTCTTTTCGGTGACGGGGCAGGAGCAGTTGTTTTAGCTGCCGGGGAAGGGGAACGAGGAATTATCGATTTTTCGCTTCATTCCGAAGGTCGGGGAGCCGAGCTTTTAATGATTCCCGCCGGGGGCAGCGCTATGCCTGCCAGCAAAGAAACTTTAGAGAATAGAATGCATTTTATTAAAATGAACGGCAATGAAATCTTTAAGTTTGCCGTTAAAGTAGTGGAAGATAATTTAGCTTTAATGTTAAAGCGTAATGGTTATGAAGCCAGTGATCTCGATCAACTTTTCCTCCATCAAGCTAACCTGAGAATTATTGAACATATTCGAAAAAGGCTGAAACTCCCCCAGGATAAAGTTCCCGTTAACATTGATCGGTTTGGCAATACCTCTTCTGCGACAATTCCCATAGCAATACATGAAGAACTAATTGCAGGTCAGCTTAAAGAAAACAACCTGGTAGCCATGGTAGCATTTGGCGCCGGTTTAACCTGGGGTGGTCTGTTGATGAAATGGTAACATTAAAGAAGGATTCGGGATTTAGGATTCACTATTTATAATTATTTAAGTGTTAAATGGGTGTGATTAAGATGAAAACGGCGTTTCTTTTCCCTGGGCAGGGGGCACAATTTGTCGGAATGGGCCGCGATTTTTATGAGCATTATCCGGAGGGTAAAGCTGTTTTTGAGCAAGCTGAATCTGTTCTCGGCTCAAATTTTTTGGATATGATATTTGAAGGTCCGGAAAGCAGCTTGCAGATGACGGAGAATACCCAGCCGGCAATATTAACTGTCAGTGTTGCAATCTACCAGGTTTTAGAAAAACACTTTGCTTTAAAACCTGAAGGTGTGGCCGGGCTCAGTCTTGGTGAGTACAGTGCCCTTGTAGCGGCCGGGTCTCTCTCTTTTAAAGATGCTTTGCCCCTTGTCCAAAAAAGGGGTATTTTCATGCAGGAAGCAGTTTCTGCTGGTGAAGGCTTAATGACAGCAATAATGGGCTTGGATCATGAAAAGGTTGAAGAAATATGCAGGGAGGCTTCTTCTGAAGGGCTCGTATCTCCAGCCAACTACAATTGCCCGGGCCAGATTGTTGTATCCGGCAATAAGAGTGCGGTGCAATTTGCGGCAAAATTAGCCAGTGAAGCGGGAGCTAAAAAGGTTACAGATCTAAAAGTAAGCGCGCCGTTTCACTGTGCTTTGCTTGAACCTGTAGAAGCAAGACTGTCTGATCAACTGGAGCAAATCAAGGTTAATAAGCCTGAAGTGCCAGTTGTATTCAACGTATCTGCCCGGGTAGAGTCGGAACCCGCCAGAATTAAAAACAACCTTGTAAACCAGGTCAGTAATCCTATTTTATGGGAGCAGTCAATTCGCACTTTAATCGAGACGGGAGTTGATACTTTCGTTGGGCTCGGACCCGGCAATTCTTTAAGCAGGTTGATGAAAAGGATTGCCCCGGAATATAAGGCTTATGCGGTCGAAACCATAGAGGATGTTGATCAAATATTGAATTAATGTTTTAAGTAAGAGAAGGGTGGTTTCCATGGATTTAACAGGTAAAAGTGCAATAGTGACCGGAGCATCAAGGGGTATCGGTCGGGTAACGGCCCTTTACCTGGCCCGGGCAGGTGCTTCAGTAGTTATTAATTACAGCAGCAACCAGGTTGCTGCTGTAAAAGTTGAAAATGAAATAAAAGGATCCGGCGGTTCCGCAATGATATATCAGGCTAACGTGGCCGATCAAAGCCAGTGCGAAGCTTTGATAAAGGCAACTATTGATCAATTTAAGAGAATTGATATACTTGTAAATAATGCCGGCATTACCCGTGATAACCTGCTGGTGAGGATGAAACCTGAAGAATGGCAGTCTGTCATCGATACTAACCTAAACGGTGTTTACAACTGCTGCCGGGTTGCCATGAAGCCCATGCTAAAACAAAAAAGCGGGGGCAGAATTATTAACATAGCTTCGGTAGCAGGAATCCACGGTAACAGCGGGCAGGCCAATTATGCGGCAGCAAAAGGCGGAGTTATTGCTTTTACCAGGACCCTGGCTAAGGAACTGGGCTCCAGAAATATTACTGTAAATGCCGTTGCTCCCGGATTTATCGAAACTGAAATGACCGAAATTCTATCAGATGAAGTGAAAGAACAGGTCGTATCGCGGATTGCCCTGGGCCGGCTGGGCAGGCCGGAAGATGTTGCTGAAGTAATATTGTTTCTCGCTGCATCTGCTGATTATGTGACCGGTCAGGTAATTTCTGTTGATGGCAGCCTATCGATGTAAAAATAAAAAAGTTGTGACACGCTGTCACATTTATGATAGTCTTTAAAAATGGGGAGAGGAGGTGAGTCGGTGAGTACTGAAAAAAAAGTTAAAGATATTATTGCCGATCAGCTTGAAGTTGCTGTCGACAAGCTTACAATGGAAACGACTTTCGAAGATATTGATGCAGATTCACTTGATATTGTAGAACTGGTTAT
>SL_3KL_010_SEDDRAFT_10005142_pt1 | contig 11778 bp, 10 predicted proteins | sample SodLakKL_010_SED_2_FD_10381 | JGI IMG/M metagenome (IMG submission 10381)
AAGCCGTACCGTCCAGTGTGGAGATAAACCGTGGCGGCGGCGGAATGCTTATCGGTGAAAAGGGTGTGGTAATGTATGACACATACGGAAATAATCCGCGCTATTTCCCTGAAGGTATCGAGCAGGAGTACAGCAATGTGGAACAGACTCTGGACCGTATCGACGTAAGCCATGGAATGAACTGGGTGAATGCCTGTAAAGGCCTCAACGAACCGAGCTGTCCGTTTGATTACGCCGGTCCGCTTACTGAACTGATGCTTCTTGGGGTAATTGCTCTCAGAACAGAGTACGGCAAGAAGTTTTACTGGAATGATGATACTGGTCAATTCAGTAACTCAACCGATGCCGACCAGTTACTGCATCGTGAATACAGAAGAGGCTGGGAGCTCTGATTCCATGAAGTAAATTTCTGAAGTGTAAATAACACGGCCATTCTTTCCGGAATTCGGAGGGAATGGCTTTTTAATTTTTTCTCACGATTACATTTAAAAACAGTTAAATATGAAAAACGTCCTATTATTTTCAGTCACATTTTTTCTGCTACTTTTTTTCACTGCTTTTACTGCTGCTCAACTTCACGCGCAATCAGTTTTTGATTATGAAGTCCACGATACCGAACGGGAACAACCGCCCATCGTAGATCCCGGTCCGGCACCGGCTCAGCCTATGCCGGTACCATCCGATGCCATTGTACTGTTTGATGGTTCCGATTTTTCCCATTGGGTAGACAGTAACGGTGAAGAACCACAGTGGCTTATTGAGAATGGATACATGGAAGTCGTTTCGCGTACGGGATCGATCTTTTCAAAGGAAGAGTTCGGGGATATTCAGCTTTATGTAGAATGGGCCACACCCGAAGAGATTGAAGGGGACGGACAGGGCCGAGGAAACAGCGGGGTTTTCTTTATGAACCGATACGAAATCCAGGTTCTTGATTCATATGACAACCTCACCTACCCCGACGGACAGGCCGCTTCGGTCTATGCACAATATCCGCCGCTGGTAAATGCGAGCCGCGCACCGGGTGAGTGGCAGAGCTTCAACATGATTTTTCGCAGGCCACTATTTGACCCGAACGGAAACCTGAGAGAACCCGCGAGAGTTACCGTTTTTCACAACAATGTACTGGTTCACGATAATGTTCCGCTCATCGGTCCCACCGGACAATCAAGGGCGCCCTATCAGATGCATGAAGATAAAGGGCCGATTCGCCTGCAGGATCACCGCGATAAAGTCCGGTTCCGAAACATCTGGGTCCGGGAGCTTCCCGAGCGCAGAAATTAAAAATCGAAAAGGCCGTTTACACTAATGTCATGTCAAACGTAAACTTACGTAAGGAAAACCGCAATGTTTCCTTATTATCATTGGCAGAATGTATCTGAATAAGTATACCTTATGAAGAAAAAACATTGCGGGTTTTACCCGTAACTTTATGGTTGACATGACACTAAATCATTCCTCAAAAACCTTGCAGATTTCTACCCCGATTGTATGCGATCGAAAATCACGCCGAAATGTTTTGCACTGTTGTTGATCGGTTTCATGTTTCTGATCTCATGCAGCAGGCAGCCGAAGCCGGTTTTTACCTTGCTTTCATCAAGCCACACAAACATCGATTTTGTAAATAAAGTTGAAGATAGCATTGAGTTTAACATTCTCAACTATCTTTATTTTTACGATGGAGCGGGGGTGGCTGTGGGTGACATCAATAACAATGGACTTCCCGATCTCTTTTTTGTGGGAAACGAAGTAGAGAACCGGCTCTATCTGAATAAAGGGGATTTTGTGTTTGAAGATATCACCCATTCGGCCGGGGTTGCCGGAGATCCCGGTTCGTGGTCCAAAGGCGCCACTATGGCCGATGTGACCGGAAACGGCTATCTCGATATTTATGTGAGCCGGGTGAACTACCTGAACAAAGAGGGAGCCAACCAGCTTTTCATTAACAACGGAGACGGAACCTTCACCGAGCGTGCTGCCGAATTCGGTCTCGATTTCAAAGGATACTCCACCCAGGCCGTTTTTTTCGATTACAATAAAAATGGCAGGCTCGATCTTTTTCTGCTGAACCACTCTTTCCACAGTGACAAAACCTACGGTCCGGCAGAAGAACTTCGTCTGATTGACGATCCCAAAGCGGGTGACCGCCTCTTCCGGAACGATGGTGATCGATTCACTGAGGTGACACACGAAGCAGGAATTTACACCAGCGCTTTGGGGTACGGGCTGGGTGTGGCGGTGAGTGACATAACGCTGAACGGATGGCCCGATATCTACGTGGGAAACGATTTCCTGGAGGATGATTACCTCTACATTAATAACGGAGACGGCACTTTCACCGAGTCTCTCTACTCTTCCGTTGGCCACACCAGCCGCTCATCGATGGGTAACGACATTGCCGATATCACTAATAATGGGCTTGTGGATATCATCTCGCTCGACATGATGCCCGAAGATCACGAAATTTACATGCGCTCCGGCGGACCGGATATCCAGGAGGTGTACGACCAGAAAATTGATCTGGGTTTCGGCCATAAAAATGCACGCAATACTCTTCAGCTAAACCGGGGGCATCTGCACGACGGCACACCTGTTTTCAGTGAAATTGCATTTATGGCAGGAGTAGCCAAAACCGACTGGAGCTGGGCATCTCTCTTCGCCGATCTGAACAACAGTGGCTGGAAAGATCTGTTGGTTACAAACGGAATGGTACGCCGCCCGAATGATATGGATTTTGTGGTTCACAGCGATTCATTCCCCGATCGAGAGATGGAGGACCCGATGAGTCCGGAAGAGTTCGAGGCCATACAGATGATGCCGGAGCTCCGGATCCCGAACTATCTTTTTCAGAACAACGGTGATTTGACATTTACTGACAGCACTACGGAATGGGGCCTTGGCCAGCCTGCCTTTTCGAGCGGTGCAGCTTACGCCGATCTGAATGGCAACGGACGCCTCGACCTGGTAATCAGCAATCTGAATGGGGAGTCCTTCATCTATCGAAACAATATTTCGGAAGATGCTTCCGGTGCCAGCTATATTCAGGTGAAACTCGTAGGCGAGGAATACAACACCAGTGGTATCGGTTCAAAAGTGATCTTCTATAAAAACGATCTGGTTTTCTATCAGGAGCAGATGCCCACCCGTGGGTACCAGTCNTCGGTGGATCATATTCTCCATTTCGGATTCGGTGACCATTCGGAGTTGGACTCCATGATCGTCATCTGGCCGGATGACCGGTTCGAAGTGCTGTACAACATTCCGGTGAATCAAAAGCTGAAACTGGATCAAAAAAATGCCACCGGAACGTTTGAGTACAGCCTGCTCAGACGATCCTGGGAAAGTGCGATCTACCGGAATGTGACTGATCAGGTCGATCTGGACTATCGCCACCAGGAATATGTTTTTGATGACTATGCGCGCGAACCCTCCATGCCGTACCGCCTCACCACTCAGGGCCCGGCACTGGCCGTGGGGGATGTGACCGGAAACGGCCTGGATGATCTTTACCTGGGCGGTGCCAAAGATCAGCCCGGCAGCCTGTATCTGCAGCAGAACGACGGACGATTTGTTCGTGCGCAGCAACAACTGTTTGATGAAGATGCGGGATCGGAAGATGTGGATGCGCTCTTTTTTGATGCAACCGGAAACGGGTATCCCGACCTCTACGTGGTGAGCGGCGGCGGAGAGTTAACCGGGAATAATCCTGGCCTCAGAGACCGGCTCTATATCAACGACGGTGAAGGAATGTTTATAAAAACAACCGACCGTCTGCCTGATCTGTTTGTGAACGGTTCGGCGATTCGTTCTGCCGATATTAACGGAAGCGGTCATAACGATTTACTGGTGGCAGGACGCTCCATTCCATTTCGCTATGGACTCACTCCGCAGCATGCCATACTGGTGAATGACGGAAATGGATATTTCCACAATGCTGCTGAGGAAATAGCACCGGACTTGCGAAATGCCGGAATGATTACCGATGCGCAATGGGCATTTATTTCCAATGACCGTTATCCAGATCTGATTGTGGCTGCCGAATGGATGCCCTTGCAATATTTTGCCAATGAGGGAGGGCAGCTGCAAAACCGCACGGGTGATGCAGGGTTGGAAAATTACAAAGGTTTGTGGCAAAGTCTTTTGGTGGAAGACTTCACCGGAAACGGCCTGCCTGATATTGTGGCTGGAAATTTTGGCTTGAACTCCAGAATTCAGGCATCCCCCGACAGGCCGTTTCGTCTTTATCTGAATGATTTTGCCGATATCGGTCAGCCAGAACCGGTTTTGGCCTACTACCGGAACGGTGAATTTTACCCGTTCGATCAGCATGAGCTGATGATGCAATTCGACCGCCTTGCCCGAACCATTTCAAGCTACAGGGAATATTCTGAAAAAAGTATCCGCGGACTATTCGGAAATGAGAAGGAGCGCAGTTCTCTGGTACGCGACCTAACCGATTTGAGGACCTCACTTTTTGTAAACAATGGAGACGGTACGTTTTCGCGAAAAACACTGCCTAATGAAGCTCAGTTTTCACCGGGCATGGCCATTCATACCGTTCAGAATGAAAAGAGTGGCGAAAAAGATCTGATCCTGGCTGGAAATTTGCTTGATGTGAGGCCTGCAACCGGCGGCAGGCAGGATGCCGGATTTGGCCTCTTTTTGAGAAACAGCGGCGGCGGAGAATTTGAGTCTCTGGAACCTCAGTCAAGCGGTATTTTTATGTCCGGCGAGGCAAGGGAGGTGAAGGAGGTCCGTACGGCGGATGGCAAGATGTTGATCGTTGCAAGAAATGATGATACGGTCATGTTTTTCAAACGGAATGAATGAGATAAAAACTCTTGAACTCGTATTGCCAGGTTTTTAGAATGGTATGATAACATCATTTCATTTGCGACATCATCCTGATTCAATTATTATCCAACACAGTCTGAATTTGAACAGCAACTCATTGAAAAAGAAAAACTGAATAAGCAAATTCAGGAAAACTTTTCTAAAATAGAAATCTGATGACTGATCAGGATATCCGCTGGATACAGCGGGCCCAAAATTACGAAAAAGCTTTTCTTCGGCTGAAAGAGACGATGGAGATGGAAGATCTGAATGAGCTGGAAAGGGACGGTGTATGTTATCAATTTAAAATGACGATGGATCTTGCCTGGTCATTACTAAAAGATGCATTGATAAAGCAAGGGTTTAGTTTTTCACCATCTCCAAAAACCACTTTTCGACTTGCTCAACAGAGTAGCTGGATTGATAATGCACAGTTGTTTATTGACGGTATTGAATTAAGGAAATGTATAATTATTGATTGTATATGGATGACATATCACCCGCATATCAAATGCAGATGATTGATAGCATCGAAAAAGCTATCTGGGATAAGTTTTAGTTCCTATAAAAAAGTTATGCTTTATATAAAAAAATGGCATCAATCAGATGGTTATGGATACAACGATTTTTGGGAAAATTTCCAAATAGTTGAAAACCGTGATAAAATTGATTTATTGGAAACTTTACACACAATGGATGGGGAAACGTTGATTAAGATTGCCATTGATCTGGGGGTGGATACACCTGACTTGATACCATCTATTCCTTTTTTTCGAAATGAAATTAAAGCAGAGTACCCTACTGCAAGCCAGGCTTTTGAAAAAGCATACAAAGAAATTGAAGAGAACCCTGATATAGCTATAGGCTTAGTGAATTCTGCTTTAGAAAGCATTATTAAATAAATGCTTAAAGATGATAGGATTAAAACAAAACGCAAGAGCGGAGTCACGCTCACTAAACTTGTCCAAAAATTATTGAAAGAGATAAGACTGTTCCCGGACAATGATATGCCTGCTGAAATAAGAAATATTGCGAGTTCATTATTGTCTGCAACTCAACATATTGAACAGCTAAGAAGTGATAAAACAAATTTCCATGGGAAAACGAATGAAGATTATTTAATTAACGATCCTTTGTACACGTACTTCATTGTTAATAGTGTAACGACCGTTGGTTTGTTATTGAGGTCTCTTTTTAAACAAAAGTTTCCTCCAATCGAAATATCTAAGGAGATTGATGAATTTTATGATATGGACGATGATTTGCCTTTTTAACCTAAGTGTCTAATACCAAATACCCCATACAACAAATAACCACCCCATGCCCCCCAAATCCCGAATACTCAGACATAATCCTCTACAACACGCCGGAGGGAAACATCCGGGTGGTGTATGATGAGACGTTTTAGCTTACTTAGAAGCGAATGGCGGAGTTGTTTGAGGTGTGGGCTGAAGCCATTACAAGCCACATCAAATCAATCCTTTAAATACGATTAAAATCATGTTTGAACAAACCAATAAATACAAAAACCACGGCCATTTTTTCCTCAATCCAGGGGAATCTTTAAAAACAAATAGCTCAGAGGTACCGAATCTCCCGGGCGTGTATTACATCATGAGGCTGGCCGGTGGAGGGATTGACCTGGTCTATATCGGATCATCCGGCACCGTGAATCAAACAGGTGGATTTTCCAGTCAGCTTTTAAGAGGCAGGCTGAATAACAAACAGGGTGGTATGAAACGGCAGCAATTTTTTGAGGAAAAAATGAAAGTGGAAAACATTGATGCGCTGGATATCTACTGGTTTGTCACCTTCGATGAGAACCATCAGGATTTACCGGGGTATGTTGAGGGGATACTTATGCAGAGATATTTTGAGATTTACGGCACACTGCCACCCTGGAATAAAAAATTTCCTTGTTGAGCCCACTCCGAAAAGTACTTTTTATTTATAATTGTTGCTTTTACAGACTATGAAGGGGAGAAGTCAGATATTTTAGCCTGTACAGTAGTAGTGATAATACCAAGAATACCCTGTAGGTATTATAAAAAAGAGGACGCCCTGAATTTATTAGTTTTCAAGTTCACTAAAACGTTCAACTAATTTCAGAGGAGTCCTCTCATGAAAACCTATAAACAAGCCTACATCGCCATTGACTTACATAGCAATAGCAGCACCATTGGTTACATGAACCAAGAAGGTAAATATATCGCTCAACATCAAGTCGAAACCACTGTGATGAATTTGGTGAACCAGGTTGTTGCCATTCCAGCCGAGGTTAAACTATTAACCCTTGAACAGAGCAATATGGCATTTAGCATGGCCGAACAACTTCAAGATTACGTAGATGAGTTAATTGTATGTGATCCGCGCCACAATGCCTTGATCCACCGTGGGGAGAACAAAAATGATAGCCTGGATACGATGCATTTATGCACGTTATTGAGGCTGGGTTCTCTGAGGCAAGTGTGGCGTCCCAAGCAAATGGGAATAAGGCGCGTGTTTTTTGATCAGGTTAAAACCTACCAGCGCCTGGTCAAAACTCTTTCGAAGTATAAGCGTCAATTTGCCGATAGCCTGCGTCATTGGGGAATCAACGGCAAGGTCACCAAAACCGATTACACGTATCCCGAGATGTTGTTAACCCGGGTAAAAGATACTGTGATCGAGCCCGAGTTCCGGGAGAAGCTCCGGTTTATTGAGCAACTTGAAGAGGCGAAAGAGGCAGCTAAGAAACGGTTTATCAAAACCGGTAAGGAGTTTTGGGAGATTGCCGAATTCATGAAGATTCCTGGGATTGGCCCGGTAGGTGCTCACCGGTTTTCCGGCTATATTCAAACACCCTACCGATTTCGCCGTTCCAGCCAGCTCATTAAGTTTTGCAGCCTGTCGATTCGAAAATTTACCAGCGATGGGCGAAAGGTAGCCAGGGAGCGGCTCAGTAAGGCCGGCCATGGATGCTTGAAGGGGGTGGCCAATACCGCCTGGACAACCTCCCTGGACAGCGATAATGAAGTCAGTCGCTATTACCAGGACTGCCTGGACAGAGTCGGAGATCCGGTTCATGCCCGGCTGAGTACGGAGCGCAAAATTTTAATAACCATGTGGGCACTATGGAAGAAGAAGCAGCCCTACGATGCGAACAAGTTTACATATAAGTATGGGGATTCCGCCCGATAGATCCAGCCTTGTTGGCCAATGATGGCGATCAGGCTGGTGAGAATCGGGTAGCCGGGACAGACTCTTTTTTGGTTCTTTCCGTTGGGCTTCCAACAGGAGCAACAGGTAGCTTAGTCGCTCGGCGCGGAAACCCCATACGACCTTAATCCGGAGAAGAGGAACAGCTCCAGGGAGCCGGTCCTCTGCATCCGAGATTCAGATATAAGACTGGTTCCAGACAACCCAAACACAGCTATAGGTCGGAAAGATTCGAGCCGATCTGGTCATTAAACGGCATTATTGTGCTACAAGAAAATCTATTGGAAACAAGAATTTGCCATAAAATAGGCGTCCTAAAAGTTCAAAAAATCTCCCAGGGAACGTCATGGGAAAAGTATATCCTTGACTTTCTTTTTTATATAAGAACTTAATAATTCACTTCCAAATCCCCAGGTGAAGGAGAGGCTGTCCGGTGTACTATTGAATGATTTTTTTTACAAAATTGGGTAAGGCAAACGCCGCGCGGTGAACATCCGGATTGTAGTAACTGAGAGCTGAAAGAATATTTTGAGCAGATTCTGCCCTTTGCAAAACAACTTCACCCAGCGGGTCTTCACTGCGGGATGCACACGCCATCGACCACATACCAGCCGGATAAAGAGGGATGTAATTAAGGTACATTTTTGAGATTGGAAACAGATCATCCAGTGCTGAAAAAACTTTCTGCATGCTCGGGTAATATGACTCAACCCACGGGCTTTCGGTTTGAGCGGTGAGTACTCCCTCCTGTGTTAAAGCATTGATGCAGTATTGATAAAAATCTTTCTCAAATAATCCTTCGGCCGGACCCACCGGATCGGAGCCATCAATAATAATCACATCATACGGTTGTTTCACATTTTTCATATAAGCGATACCATCCTCATACAAAACATTCAGCTTTGGATTATTAAAATCACCCACACCGGGAAAGTGCAGCCTGGAAGCTTCCACCACGGTTTTGTCGATCTCCACCATATCCACCTTTTGTACAGACGTATGTTTGAGTACTTCCCGTGCCGTACCCCCGTCACCACCGCCAATAATCAGAACACGTTCCGGATTGGGGTGGGTGAACATCGCCACATGACTGATCATCTCGTGATAGACAAACTCATCTCTTTCACTCAGCATCACCATACCATCGATGGTCATCAGGTTTCCCCAGGTATCGGTTTCATACACTTCCACAAGCTGATATTCTGACTGTTTCGAAAACAGAAGTTTCTTCAGTCCGATCGTCAGGCCGGTTTGTTCATTATAATACTCGTTATATTGTAGAGGCATGATTAATAATAGTTTTTAAATTATTAAATAACAGGTACTTCACCTATATCTTTGATACAATCAAAACATTATTCTCGTGTAAAAATAAATCGATGGACAAGTCATCGGAAGAGTTTTTCGAAAAATGAGCCAATTAAATTGATTGGAATGATCCCGGATCGACTCGTCCGATGACTCTCTCACTTTTTTTACATTTTACTCAGTATTAATTCCGTCTTATCGAAATTCCTGGTTTAAGCGTACAAAAAAGTACTTCTCAATACTCAATACTCAATACTTGCTACTCAATACTACTTATACCACAACACAGCCGCAGCAAAAACAGAAGCAGTCTGCTTAACTCGGTGTTCAACCCCGATCGATTTAATCTCTTTTAATTTCCGATTCCGGTACTCAAACCCATCGACTACCATTTGTCGTACAATTTCTTCCACTGTATCCAGATGTGCATGGTCTTCAAATTCCATAATTACACCCGGTTCTCTTTCATCCTGCGGAATCCCAACAGCTATTGCGGCGGAAATAACACGACCCGGTGTGGTACCGTCAATTGCTGCATACGCAAGTGGAATCAGTGCGCCTTTCGGGAGAATAATATCATTGACAGAGACCTGCTCGGCTGCCGGTGGCAAAATACTGCTCATTCGCATCAGGTTGGTATCACCCACACCGGCTTGCAGCAGCGCCTTGTCAAATGCATTAAGCCGGGTACGGCCCTCCGCGGCACCTTTCACGAGACAGTAAATATTCGGAGTTTTCGTCATCATAATCTTGTAAGGATTTTTTGAGATTATAAAATTTTGATTAAGGCGGTTAGCGTATTAGAAATAAAAGATTTTAGTGCAGAAATCTGCAATCAATTTAATTCAATCTGTTCAGAGATGGTAAACCGGTATGAATGATGATTGATGAATGATTTATCATTTTCCGGAAAGAGCAACAGGTAACAACTAATTTTTTGTTTCCGGGCTGGGTTTAAAAAGAAGCTTCTGGCCTTGAGGTACTTTAAACATTCCGCGTTTCATCTCCATGCTTGATACATTTTTCGAACCGAAATTATTCTTCAGGTATTCCTGAATAATCCAGGGATCAATTGTATCTCCGCATGTAAAAATATCAACAGCGGCATAATTGTATTCCGGCCAGGTATGAATAGCAATATGAGACTCTGCAATCACCACAACACCACTCACACCGTATGGACTGAACTTGTGAAAATTATGGGAAATGAGTGTGGCCCTTGATGCTTTTGCTGCCTGAATAAGCGAGGTTTCAATATAACTGACATCATTTATTTTTGACTGTTCACAATCGTAATATTCTACGAGTATTTGTCTGCCGAGTGCTTCCATTTCACTTAACCCTCAATTAAATCTTAATATAAATAGCTACGTTTTAGTTAGATGATGATTGATAAATTTCCTTTTTATCTTGTCCATACAATTAAAGTTAATTAGCGGATGATTACAGATCATTTTTTAAAAGACAAATAAATTACACAGAAAAAAAACAATTAATGATAGTCCCTGCAAAAAAAATTTCTCCTTCAGAAGCACTTAAAATTTACAGGAATCTGTTGCTTCCCCGGCTTATTGAAGAAAAAATGCTCTCATTGCTGCGACAAAATAAAATCAGTAAATGGTTTTCTGGAATTGGCCAGGAGGCAATTGCTGTTGGTACATCACTCAGCATCGAATTTAACGATTACATTCTGCCCATGCACCGTAACCTGGGTATCTTCACAACGAGGGAAGTTCCCCTTTATCAACTGTTTTGTCAACTATTTGGACGGGCAGATAGTTTCACAGGCGGTCGCGACCGCTCCTTTCATTTCGGCCTGCCGGAGTATCGTATTTTCGGTATGATTTCTCACTTAGCTGCTACCATGCCGGTAGCTGATGGTATTGCACTGGCTCAAAAATTACGCGGTACGAAACAGGTGGCTGTCAGTTTTTGCGGGGATGGCGCTACCAGTGAGGGTGATTTCCATGAAGCTCTGAACCTTGCCGGAGTGTGGAAATTACCGGTCATCTTTATCATTGAAAATAATGGATATGGCCTCTCCACTCCGGTTGCTGAACAATATGCCTGCGAAAACCTTGTTGATCGGGCCCCCGGCTACGGACTTAGAGGAATGCTCATTGATGGCAACGACTATTTTGCTGTTGAAAAGGCCGTTACAGAAGCCCGGTCACTGGCACTTCAAGAGCAGCCGGTGCTGATTGAAGCCAAAACATTTCGAATGAGAGGGCACGAAGAGGCGTCAGGTACATTCTATGTTCCGAATGATGAGTTTGAAAAATGGAAATCGAAAGACCCGATACACCGATTTGAACAGTGGATACTGAATGAAGGAATTTTGTCGGACGAATCTGAATTCGATAACATTGCCACGGATCTGAAAAAAACCTTTGAACCAGACCTGAACCGAGCCCTGAATGCTTCTGAACCCGTATTTGA
>SL_3KL_010_SEDDRAFT_10005143_pt1 | contig 11777 bp, 8 predicted proteins | sample SodLakKL_010_SED_2_FD_10381 | JGI IMG/M metagenome (IMG submission 10381)
CTGCCGGAGATCAAGACCCGCTACTTCCGGGTCGGCCATATGGGAACAGTGGCACACACCGACCTGATGAATGCCGTCAGGGGCATCGCACGGTCACTGAACCAGTGCGAACACAAAGCCAATGAAGATGACGGGGTTTTGGCCATTGACAAAGTCATGAGTAAGTAAATCAATTCCATAAAGCAACTACACAGCTATGAAAAAGAAGCTGATATTTTTTAAGACCCTGGTTTTTATATTCATGCTCATTGGTTGCGGCCCTGCACCCGACCATGAATACCAGGAATTGTTAAATGAAAAAATCAACCAGTATGAAGAAGTGACCCTTGCCACGGATCTATCCCGACTCAGCGAAAATGAGCGTAATATGATCCCCATCCTCATTGAGGTGGCCAGAGTGATGGACGATATTTTCTGGTTGCAGTCGTACGGAGACAAGGATGAACTCATGGAGCACATTACAGATGAATATGCCCGTGAGTATGCCAGGATTAATTATGGCCCCTGGGGAAGGCTGGAGGGCCACACCGCATTTTATCCCGGGTTTGATGATAAACCACTGGGGGCCAACTTCTACCCGCATGATATGGAAAGGCAGGAATTTGACCACTGGGACAATCCGGATAAAAACAATCCGCATACGATCATCCGTCGTGACCCGGATGGAGAACTGATCGCAATTCCCTACGCAGAAGTATATAAAGACCTGAACCAGGAGGCAGCACGATTATTGCGTGAAGCAGCCCGGCTGGCTGACTATGAACCGCTTGCCAAATATCTGGAAAAACGGGCGGAGGCACTGGTATCTGACAACTATTACGAAAGTGACAAGGCATGGATGCAGATGCGTGACAACAATATAGATTTTGTGGTTGGACCCGTCAATACAGGTGAAGATCGGAAATTTGGCTACAAGGAAGCACACAGTGCATATTTGCTGATAAAAGACCTGGAGTGGAGCAAGCATCTGGAACGCTTCGAGGCCATGTTACCCGAAATGCAGGCAGGACTGCCCGTTCCTGATGAGTATAAACAGGAAACACCCGGCGACGATTCCAACCTTTTCGTGTATGATGCATTGTTTTATGGTGGCCACTGTAATGCCGGGCCCAAAATGATCGCATTGAACCTGCCAAATGACCCGGTAATTCAACAGGAAACCGGAACAAGAAGCATGCAGATCAGGAATGTAATGGAGGCCAAATTTGATGAAATACTTTATCCCATTGGAGAAATGATCATCCATGATGACCAGAAAGATTATGTAACCTTCGACGCCTTTTTTCACCTGACTGCTTTCTATGAAATTGCCGAGGGGCTGGGAATCTCCCAAACCATTGATGGGCAAGGTTCTGTAAGAAGTGCTTTACGTGAATATTACGGCATAATGGATGCAAACAGTTCTGACATGATCGCCCTGCATCTTCTTTCCATGCTGCATGAGAAAGGTGAACTTTCCGAAAAGGAACTACATCAGGCTTATGTAACCTCATTTGCCAGTATACTCCGGTCGAGCAGGTTTGGCACTGCGGGAGCCCATGGAGTTGCAGCAATGATCCGTTTTAACCATTTTGAAAGAGCACAGGCTTTCACCCGCTGCGAGGAAACAAACACTTTTCAAGTCAATTTTGAGAATATGCAAAAGGCTGTTGAAGAGGGCGTTTCCCGGATCATTCAATTAATGGGTGACGGTAACTATGATGCTGCCCGCGAAATGACTGAAAGGGATGGCGAAATGTCAGAAACCCTGAAAAAAGACATCGACCGGATCAACAAAAGCGATATACCCGTTGACGTGATTTTTAAGCAAGGAATTGATTATCTGACCCTTTAACAAAAAAGACAAGCCGGCCCCGAAACACCAGAAAAATCAAAGGAAAGCTTTGATCATACCCGAAAAAAAATATGTATATTTGCCCCGCAAATTTGATTCCTCCGGGGGAGTTCCAGAGCGGTCAAATGGGGCAGACTGTAAATCTGTTGGCTTTCGCCTTCGGAGGTTCGAATCCTTCCTCCCCCACGCTTATTCAAAGGTGGTCCTGATTTCGGACCACCTTTTTTTTATCATTCCACCCACCTTCTGATCAATCGGAAGGGTGAAGGCTTTTTCTGAAACCGATCCTATGGGAAGCCACCTGGGCGATATCGCTCCCTCCTTCTTTTCCTCAAAGGCAAAGGCTTCTTTACTGACCGGCAGGGATTCCGGATCCTTCAGCTTCATCAGGTAATAAATGCTGATCAGTTGCTTTCCGGGAATAAAGCGGGTGGGCTGGAAAATATCTGTTGTGTAAAAATGGGACAACACATCAACCTCCTGGCCCAACTCTTCGACCGATTCCCGTTTCAGGCAATCAACCGTACCCTCTCCGAATTCAAGCCCTCCACCGGGAAGTTTGGTCATATAAGTGTCAAACCAGTATTCATCGCAGACAAGCAGATGTTTCCGGTAAATGCTAATACCGTATACGCGGATTATAAAAGGATGGTTGGTTAAAGACATCATTATTGAAGATTTATTGGTGTCAGCGTCATATTTGAAAGACCATCCCGCAAAAGCGGGGTTTGGTTCAGAAACGCCTGCCCTGCTTTACATTTTTAACGCCCTGGTCATCTCCCTTTTTCCTTTCGGCCCGGCAGGATGTTCAAGGCGGAACCCGCCCGACTTCAGGGCACGCTTAACAGAACCCTTGGCACTGTATGTAGTCAGCAAGCCCCCTTTTTTCATTGCCGCAAACACCTTTGAAAATACCGTTTCGGTCCACAACTCCGGTTGGACCTGTGGGCCAAAGGCATCAAAATACACCAGGTCAAAAGCCTCAGACGGTAACGGTGCGTCATGCACCTTATGGGACCACTTTTCAAATACAAATCCGGGAAAAATCGTTTCCTTTCGGGAAAAAGGCAGGTCATGCATCCGGTTGAATGCTTTCACCGGCATCCTCTCCCCCATCATTTCGTGGAAATTCAGGGCTTCAGCCTCCCCTGAAGTCAGCGGATAGGGCTCCAGGGCCAGGTAGGATATACCGCAACCTGCTTCTGTTGAACGCATAAGCGTCAGCAACGCATTCAGCCCGGTACCCAACCCCACTTCCAGAATATTCAACTCAGCTTTTTTTGTTTGCAGGAGCAGGTCAAGCCCCTCCCTGATGAACACATGCAAAGATTCCGGCAAAGCACCGTGTACCGAATGATAATGTTCGTTCAATTCAGGCAGGAAAAGGGTGTGGGAGCCGTCTTCGGTCTGTATGAGCTTCCTGTTATAAAAGTTTGTCAAAGCAAAATTTTTCATCCAAAAGTAAACAAAATGAAGGGTTTTTCATTGTATATGTAGTAATATTGTAATACCAAAAAGAGGGAATAATGACTCAGACAAATAAAATAGGAACAATGCAGGCCTGGCTCGCACAAATGCGCGCGAACTTTCTGCTTTTGGCCGTATTTCTGGTGGCCATCGGATTGGCTTATGCGGCCAAATACAATCCCGGGGTTTCATTCAACTGGCTGCATGCAGTACTGATTGCGGCCGGAACCATCTCTGCCCATGTGGCTGTCAATTTATTCAATGAACTTTCCGATTATTATACGGGCATTGATTTCAATACCAAACGCACTCCCTTCAGCGGAGGAAGCGGGATGATGACCGGCGGCCATCTTAAACCCCGGCAGGTTAAAATAGCGGCTGCAGCCACCCTGATATTATCCGGAGGCATCGGACTCTACTTCAGCCTCGTATCTCACTGGTCCATCGCCCTGATTTCAGTGATCGGTGCTTTCACCATTGTCTTTTACACCAGGCTGTTGTCGCGCATGAGCCTGGGTGAACTGTTTGCCGGGCTTGTGCTTGGTTCCCTGGTCGTGCTGGGGGCGTTTATTGCCCAGAGCGGGTCGCCGGGTATGGCCCTTTCAACACTGGTTCCCCCCGAGGTGTGGCTCGTTTCTTTGCCACCCGGCATTCTAACCGCAATGTTGTTGTTGCTGAATGAATTTCCCGATACAGAGGCCGACAAAGCAGGCGGCAGGAAACACCTGGTGATCAAACTGGGGAAAAAGCGATCAGCCAGGCTTTATGCTGCCTCCATGATGTTCGTCTTTCTCTTTATTTTGCTACTTCCACTGATGGGATTTGCGTCACCATGGCTATACCTGGCTCTGCTGCCTCTCCCCCTGGCAATCAAAGCGGCAATAACTGCAATCAATTACGGAGAAGAAACCCAGAAATTATTGCCGGCTTTGGGGATGAATGTAATGGTGGTGCTGGGGACAGATCTGCTGATTGCCGTTGCTGTGATAGTACAGATTTAAGCTTCATTCTCCCTGCGCAGGGCAGCCACATAATGATTGTCGTTACCACGGTAAATGACATCCGTCTGCAGGCCACAAGTTTGGGCTATGGCCGCCAGGTTATCCAGATCCACAAACAACCAGGGAAACGGTTCCCCTTTCTGGTCTTTATAGCTGAGCTGATAACTCACCTCCCCATAGTATTGTTCTCCCATAGGAAGCAATACAGAACCATCTTCCTCTTCAAACATATACAGCAGGTCGGTGGATTCTGCATAGATCGTGCCTCCCGGTGAAAGCAGGCCGGCCGCACGACGGAGCAGCTGAGGCAACCTGTCAAGGCTGCCGGCAATGCCGATCCCGTTCATGAGGAAAAGAATGGTGTCAAACCCTTTATGGTCAAACTCCCAGATGTCTGCACAGCGGACCTGCTCAACGCCCCTGGCCTGCATCACCTCAGCAGCACCGGGGGAAATGTCGATTGCAACCACGTTTTTTTTCATCTCCTGCAACGCAAGCGCATGACTTCCTGAACCAGCNCCCACATCCAGTATGTTACCCCTGCTTTTGTTAAGAATGAGCTGCTCCCACGGAGGCATGTCCTCATATTCCCGGAAAAAATAGAGCACNGGCAAAGGCTCAGGGTCGGTAAGGCTGGTACCGACCATNATCACCCCATGCGTATCACCAGCAATAAAATCCCTGAAAGCTTCACCAAATATATCCATCATGTTTACTGTTTAAACAACAGGCAACTGTCTCCATAACTCAGAAATCGATAGCCCTCTGCCAGGGCATGGCTGTATATCCGTCGCCAGTCGCCCCCGGTGAAAGCCGCTACCAGCAACAACAAAGTACTCCCGGGTTGATGAAAGTTGGTCAGCAGAATATCGGTCATCCGGAAAGTATAGCCCGGAGTGATCAGCAGGGCAGTTTCTCCGCGAATCTGCTGAAGATCATTCTCCATTGCCCAATTTAACAAGGCATCAACAGCCTCCCGGACTTCCGGAAGATCCCCTTCCCACTCGTAAGGCGTCCACTGCGGCAGAAACAAAGTCTCTCCTGCAGGCTTCACCCCCTTTTTTATCAACGCCCCCAACCAGTACAAGCTCTCCAATGTGCGCATACTGGTTGTGCCGACACAGGCCAGCGGCCCCTCATGGTCAGCGAGCCGCTGCAGAAAATCCGTTTCGACCACAAATTGCTCCTCGTGCATGGTATGTCCGCCAATGGTTTGTGATGTAACCGGCTTAAAAGTTCCGGCCCCCACGTGCAATGTGACATACTCGACTGAAATCCTTTTTTTATGCAGCCGCTCAAACACCTCAGTTGTAAAATGAAGCCCGGCAGTCGGAGCAGCCACTGAGCCCTCATCACGCGCAAATACAGTCTGGTAGGTATGCTTATCCCTTTCTTCAGCCCTCCTGGTAATATATGGAGGCAAAGGAGTCTTACCTGCCATCTCAAGCACCTCACCAAAGCTCTTGTCAGCCGGGGTCCAGTCGAAACAAATCTGCTGTCCGTCCTCCCGGTTCCTCTCATGGGTGGCCCGCAAACTAAACCCGGTCTCCGGATTCCTGATCTCCAGTTCACCCTCCTTCCATTTCTTCAGATTGCCCACCAGGCATTCCCAGCGAACCGGTGATGATTGGGCCAAAGCCCTTTGCACCTCCTTTTCAGGAGAAAGCGGATTCAGACAAAAAACCTCAATTCTTGCTCCGGTAGATTTAAAAAACTCCAGCCGCGCCTGCACAACCCGGGTATTGTTGAGTACCAGCATGGTCCCGGGGTCCAGGATTTCGCCCAGCTGACGAAAACTGGCATCTGTTATTCGTTTATCGGCATATACAAGCATCCGCGAAGCATCCCTTTCCTCCAGCGGCCGGGGAGCTATTTGCGTTTCAGGCAGCTTGTAAGTATAAGCTGCCATGGCAAGATCCTTTACATTCTCTGATTTTGTATCACTCATGATTTAAGGGATGAAATCACCGATTTGTTACGGGCATTAAACAGGTCTTTACCCCCTGGGGTATAAAGAAAATGAATGGTGTCTTCAAAATAACTGTGTATGGCCGGACGAACTATTTTCATGGTGCTGTTCATTAACCCATTGCCCTCAGAAAACGGGTCCGACAAAAACGCCACAGCAGCCGGTAACCACCTGGGCGGGAAGCGCCCTTCCATCTCTCCGCCGGGCATATAACGGTCAATTTCGGCTTTCAGTTGCTCAAGGGCTGCTTTTTGTCCTTCTTCTGTGCCCGGATCCAGTCCCTGCCCCGACAAATACTGCAGCATCGCACTTCGGTTGATCACAATCAGGGCGGAAGTATAACCCTGCTGATTGTTATACAACATCACCTGATCAAAAAAAACAGAATTCTCCATCATGGCCTCCTCGATCCCTTCGGGGCTGTACTTTTCCCCGTCGCTGCCGATCAGCAGACTCTTGCTTCGTCCCAGCACAAACAGATAACCCTCATGATCGAGGTAGCCCAGGTCACCGGTATGCAGCCATCCGTCACGGATGGTCTCCGCGGTGGCCTCCTTATTTTTCCAGTAACCGGCCATCACGTTGTCACCGCGGATTATAATTTCACCCTGCTCGCCAATTGGTTTCTCCCGGCCGTCTTCGTCGCAAATTTTAAGGTCCATCCATGGCACTACCTTCCCGGATGACCCCAGCTTATGAAACTCAGGGGTATTGGAAGAAATAACAGGGGAAGCTTCTGTCAATCCATACCCCTGGTACATGGGTATTCCAAGGGCATAAAAAAAACGTTGCAACTCAATGTCAAGTAAAGCACCCCCACCGACAAAAAACCGGAGCCGCCCGCCAAAGCCGGCACGCACCTTTTTGAAAAGGATCTTGTCAAAAAGACGATACAAAGGCCTGAGCAACTTCCTGAACCCGCCACCTTTGTTGTGTCCTTCACGATTATAAATGGCGGCAACCTTCAGCCCCAGGCCGAAGAGCCACTTGGCGATCCTTCCTTTCTCCCTCACACTGCGCTCAATGTTGTTGCGAAAATTTTTGGCCAGTGCAGGTACGCTCAGCAAAAAATGGGGACGGATTTCCTGAATACAAACAGGTATGTTTCTTAAGGTTTCATTGATCGTTTTGCCCGTTTTCAGTGAAGCAAGACTGGCACCGTTACGGATAAGGGCATAAATCCCGACGGTGTGGGCAAAGGAATGGTCCCAGGGAAGAATGTGCAGGGATGTATATTCAGGCGGCACCTCAAAAATGGCTGAAGCCTGCTCCACATTGTGCAGGTAATTATTATGTGTCAGGATAATTCCCTTGGGATCAGCCGTGGTTCCCGAGGTATAACAAATATTCGCATAATCGTCAGGGAGCAGGCTGTTCTTCAGCTTCTCCAACACAGGTGCAACAGCGTCCCTTTGTCTTTTCCCCTGTGCCCTGACAGATTCCATTTCCAGAATTTGACACCCCGATTCCCCGCCGACATTCTGCAATTGTTCCTCTGTGGGATCAAGCACTGCCACAAAAGAAAGCCCGGGCAGTTGTTCAATCAAACCTGGAATCTTATAAAAGTGATTGCCGGAAACAATGATCCCTTTACAGTCTGCATGATGTAACCTGAAGTGCAAATCAGCTTTTTCTTCAATCTTTACTGAAAGGGGGACACAAACACCACCGCAGAACAAAACAGCCAGTTCACTGATCACCCAGTCATTTCTCCCCTCAGATATCAGGGCAACCCGGTCTCCTTTTTCCACCCCGAGAGTGAGTAAACCATGTGCTGTTTCAGATACCCGCTGATAGGCTTCATCATAAGTCATTCCTTCATACTGCCGGTCCTTTTTCTCCCAAAGAAGTGTGCGCTCAGGAAACAAATTCACGCTACGCTCAAACAGTTGAACCAAACTTTTATTTTCCATCATGACAACCGGATATTGGTTATGTTTCGCTTAATACATATTTCCCTGCGACTAAAAAAATAAAATAATCCAGGCAAATAAACTAATTTTGCACAGGTTTAGCCATCTGATTTACGCACAAAGATAATCCCCATAATGGTATAAAATAGAAAATGTTGAAGCCGATATTCTTTTCTACCATACAGAACTACAAGCAAAAGACGCTGTTCTCTGACCTGACAGCAGGTCTCATTGTAGGAATCGTAGCGCTGCCCCTGGCCATTGCTTTTGCCATTGCTTCGGGCGTCCCTCCTGAAATGGGATTGATTACAGCGGTGGTGATCGGCTTTTTCGTCTCCTTTCTCGGAGGCAGCCGGGTGCAGATCGGGGGCCCGTCCGGTGCCTTTATCGTGGTAATTTACGGCATCATGCAGCAATTCGGGCTGCAGGGGGTCGTGGTAGCTTCCATCATGGCAGGAGTTATCCTGCTTATTATGGGTTTGATTCGTGCAGGCACCGTCATCCAGTTTATGCCATATCCCATTGTCGTAGGATTCACCAGCGGCATCGCCCTGATCATTTTCACCACGCAGATGCAGGAGTTTTTCGGAATCCCCGGGAACGGAATCCCCGGCGACCCGCTTGGTAAGTGGGTTTACTATTTTAATCACATCAGTGTAATCAACCCGCAGGCAGCTGGTATGGGCCTGCTGACTGTGCTGATTACCATACTCTCACCAAAAATATACCGCAGAATACCGGGATCACTGGTAGCCATTATTGTGGTCACCCTCCTTGTGAACACCCTTGGATTGAATCTTGAGACCATCGGAAGTAAATTTGGTGAATTTTCCGCTTCCTTCGCCCTGGCAGATTTCTCCGGGGTAAACCTGGAACTGATCAATCAATTGCTTGTTCCTGCCTTTACCCTGGCCATGCTCGGTGCCATTGAATCGCTGCTTTCTGCCATTGTGGCTGACGGGGCGACCGGCTACCGCCACCGCCCCAATACCGAGTTGATGGCACAGGGGGTGGCCAACATGCTTTCTCCCCTTGTAGGAGGAATGGGAGGATCAGGTGCCCTGGCCAAGACCATGACCAATTTGCGCAACGGGGGAAAAACACCCATGGCAGGCATGTTTCATGCAGTGATCCTCCTGTTTTTTATGCTTTTCCTTGGCAAACTTGCCATGATGATCCCCCTTACCGCCCTGGCCGGCATTCTGGTGGTTGTGGCCTACAATATGAGTGAGTGGCGTTCTTTCAGGAGCATTCTGAGAAGTTCACGCGGAGAAGCATCGGTCCTGCTGACCACCTTCCTGCTGACCATACTGGCAGGACTCAACGTTGCCCTGCCATTTGGCATCATCCTGGCACTGGTTCTTTTCGTGAACAGGGTCATGGAAACTTCGGAAATCGAAGTATTAAAACATGAGGTGGAGGATGAAAAATCGCACATTTCCGAAGACATAGACACCCTGGACATCCCAAAAGGAGTGGAAGTCTTCCAGATCATGGGGCCCTTCTTTTTCGGTATTGCCAATAAGTTTGAAGAAGCTGAAAAAGAGATTCACGAGACACCCAAAGTCCGGATTCTCAGGATGAGGCGGGTTCCCTTTATTGATTCAACAGGGATGAAAAACCTTCGCAACTTCTGTAACCGCTCCCGGAAACACGGCACAAAAATCCTGCTGTCGGGAGTAACCCCCAAAGCCATGAGAGCCCTGATCAAGGAAGGCCTCTACGATGACATTGGCAAAGAAAATATTTGTGAAAATATTGAATGCGCACTGGACCGGGCCAGGGAGGTCATGCGCAATCAAAGGCAATAAGAAAAACCTCAAAAGCAATAAAGAAAACCGGCCGCCAGAGCTGTTTAGAAGCACTGACTGCCGGTTTTTCAGATGAAAGATCTCAGAAACTTATTGACTGATCGCCTCCTCTACCCTGGCAACAATTTTCTCTTCTTTTTCGCGGGCAGCAGCCTCAATCTTTTTGGCCTCCGCAAATATTTCCGCAAAGAATGCCTTGTCTTCCAGTCCTTCGGCATTGATCTTCACATTCAAGAATGCACCCCGCACAGCTGTACGTGCACAAAGGGCCCCCACTCCGGCATCTGAAATGGAATTGGGGTTGCCATTTTCCACCATCACCTCCATCACTTCCATGGATTCATAGGCCTTTTTCATTACCCGGAAAGGAATTTCAATGGCATACTTCGTGGCATCCTGGATGGCCTGGGTGCGAAGCCTTTTGTCTTCTTCCGATTTTTTCGGCATACCGAAAGCCTCAATGATGCGATTAAAGGCCCGGGTGTCTTCATCCACCAGGTAAAGCAATTCATCCTTAATGGCCTGGCCTTTCTCCGCCCAAACACTGAATTCCTCCCAACGCTCATCCCAGCCACGTTTATGAGACGACAAGTTGGCCACCATGGTTCCCAGGGAAACCCCCAGTGCTGCCACGTAGGCAGACACCGAACCACCGCCGGGGGCGGGCGACTCGCTGGCAGTCTCATCGGCAAACCCATGAACCGTCATGTCAACCAGTTTCCTTTCGTTCTCATCCTCCAGCATATACTCAATTATCTTTTCTTTCGGGTTGAAAGGTTTAAGCTCATCGAGCCCCATGGATTTTACCGCGATCTTGATCAGCTCGGATTCTGATACACCCAGACTCCTCTCCTGCTTCCGCAGAAAATATTTACCGGCATCCAGCATTGCGTCAAGCGGCACCAGTCCCACTAGTTCCGATCCGGTAACCCGAAGTCCGCGGGCATCCGCTTTTTTGCAAACCTCATCAAATGCCACATGCACCGGGGTCACCTTGATGTTGGTCAGGTTCATTGATATCTGGGCCACCCCATACTCCTCAATAAACCACCCGATACCCTTGACCTCTTTCAGGGTGCCGGGAATATACACAGGGTTCCCGTTTCCATCCTTCACAATCTTTCCGGTAAGCGGATTTCCTTCCCGCTTTACACGACCCTTTTCTCTTACATCAAAAGCCACTGCATTGGCACGACGGGTTGAGGTCGTATTCAGGTTGATGTTATAAGCTACCAGAAAATCACGGGCACCAACCGCAGTAACCCCGGTACGGGGATTAAGCTCAGCCGGACCAAAATCCGGGGCCCATTCAGGCTGCTGCAGTTTCTCCGCCATTCCTTCATATTCTCCCTTCCGGCAATTGGCCAGATTTTTTCGTTCAGGCTTCTGTGCCGCATTCTCGTAGCAATACACAGATATCCCCAGCTCCTCTCCTATTCGCTGTGCCAGTTTATGGGCATATTCAACTGTTTCCTCCATGGTAATGTTGGAAACCGGCACCAGGGGACAAACATCAGTTGCACCCATGCGCGGATGGGCTCCCTTGTGTTTGCGCATATCAATCAGTTCCGAAGCTTTTTTCACGGCCTGGAAAGCCGCCTCAACGACTTCGTCGGGGGTTCCCACAAAGGTAACCACCGTCCGGTTCGTATCCTGACCCGGATCCACATCCAGCAGTTTTACACCTTCAACTGACTCTATTTCCCGGGTGATCTTGTCAATCACCCCCATATCTTTCCCTTCACTGAAATTGGGGACACATTCAACTATTCTTTTCATAAT